>Ga0302300_1000560_pt1 | contig 25433 bp, 22 predicted proteins | sample III_Palsa_E1_1_FD_198756 | JGI IMG/M metagenome (GOLD analysis project Ga0302300, IMG submission 198756) | Peat permafrost microbial communities from Stordalen Mire near Abisko, Sweden - III_Palsa_E1_1 | ecosystem: Environmental > Terrestrial > Soil > Palsa > Peat permafrost | place: Sweden... | reverse complement strand
ACGAACCATCACTCTAATATCACATAAAAGTACTAGAATTTATATAAATAACAAACAAATAGGTTCTTTATTACATCAATATAACTACTTATGGGTTTTAATTAAAACGTCTAAAGGATTAGTAAACCATCATGCGGCTTATCACTTATGTTTAGGTGGTGAATTAATCGCTTTTATTAAATAATTTAAGAAAAAAATTAATCAATAATTACAATGTCAAAAATAACAGGACAAAATATATATTTGCCACGCCGTTTATTGGTTGAAGTTAAGAAATTTGCAAATACCAAAATTATATGATTTTATGGACCTCATAGTATAAAAAAAATAAAAATACCAAATTTTGTTGATTTTATTTTAAATAAAGAAATATCAAATAATTTAATGTATCAATTACCAGTCGTTGAATTTTTTTCAGATTTTTATAAGTGTGACAAATATCAAAACGTCCAAGAAAAAAATATTTTGCAAAGTAATAGCAGTATTTATTTACAACAACATATGGTCGCTAGTCTTGTAGGTTTTAAACAATATTTGCGTCTTCGAGGTGTTGGTTATTTATTTTCAAATAAAATTAAATATTTATTGCAAACGGAAGTAGGATATAGTCATCCAATATTAACTGTTATTTTGTCTGAGTTTATATTAAAATTAAGTAGTAAATTTACAAAACTTAAAATAAAAAGCTGTAATTTAACATTATTGACACATTTTTTGTCATATTTACGAAAACAACGATTTCCAGATGTTTATAAAGGGAAAGGTATTCGATATAGACGAGACTCAGCGCGTATAAAAAAAGTAAAGAAAAAAAAAACATTTTAAATATGTCCAAATTACAACAATTATTAAGAAAACCTAGAAAAACAAAAATTTATAAAAAAAAAAGAAGAGATTTAGAAAATTGCCCCCAAAAGAAAGCAACTTGTTTAAAAGTGTTTGAAATGACTCCTCGAAAACCAAATTCAGCTATTAGAAAAGTAGCGAGAGTTTTATTATCTACTTATAAACGTGTTTATGCTTATATTCCTGGAATTGGTCATAATTTGCAAAAACATTCTACTGTTTTAGTTCGTGGTGGTAGAGTTAAAGATCTTCCTGGAATGAAATATACTATTATTAGAGGAAAATTTGATTTAAAACGATTAGATGCAAGACGAAAAGCACGTTCTAAATATGGAGCAAAACTTGTGAGAAAACGATTTGATCACAGATATCGTAAGTTAATATTTTGATCTTAACTCAAATATGAAGTTAAAAACATTAAAAAAAAGAAAAACAAAATCTTGAGAGGAAGATCCCATTTATAGTTCAAAATGAATTAAAAAATTTATTAATAAATTTATGAAACAAGGTAGACAAACAATTGCGGAGCGCGCAATACTGAGAGCATTTCTCGATTTTAAACGACGGACGCATAAAGCTCCAATCACTATATTTTTAAATTTAATTTGAAAATTTCGTCCTGTTTTATCTTTTATTGTAAAACGTAAGGGAAAACAATTTATTGATATTCCAATAGTATTAAAACCGAAACAACAATTAATATTTAGTTTAAAATGAATTGTCACGGCTATTCGTATGCGTCGATTTAGTCGATTAAATACACGAATTTATACTGAGTTTATTGAAAATTTAAAAAATAAAAAAACTGCTTTATTACGCAATCGAGATATTTTTATGGAACGAATATTTAACAGTCGTTTACATACACATTTCAGAAAAAAAAAAAGAAAATTTATAGCTCGGCAAAAAAAAGTAAGTCGTACAATTAACAATAAAAATATAAAAACGCAAATTTTTCTCAATAACATAAATGAAAAAGCCAAAATAAATTTAACAAACGAAAAAAAACGGTTATACGAGGAAACTCAAAACCATATAAAAGAAAGAAGAAAATTCTGAAAAGATAAAGCATTAAATAGAATACTTTGACTTAAAATTACAAGAAATAAACAAAAACTTATGTCGCTGAAATAAAAAATTACAATTTTATATGATCTAAAATTTTTAATTACATACAACAAAAAATGCGTTATATTACTTTTTTAAAAAATTGACAAATTAAATGAAAAAGAGTATCATTTAGTACTATTATTAATGTTTCTTTGATAGTAATTCTTGTCTCAATTATAATTATTTTGAGTTTTTTAGGATTATTATTAATATTTCCTATAATATTAGCTTTTCTTTTTTCAATTTATCGTATTACGTTTAATATAATATTTCTATGATTATGTTTTATACCATTGTTTTTATCACATCCAATTTACGCTTTGATAGTATTAATTGGAATTTTTCTTAATGCGGCTTTTTTTTTATTTTACCAACACATTCAATTTATTGCACTTATATATGTAATTATTTATATAGGAGCAATTTCAATTTTATTTTTATTTGTACTAATGATGTTTAATTTAAAAAAATTAAAAACTCCGTCTCAAATTTACTTGCACACAATTCCATCTTTTTTGTCTTTTTGCACTCTTGGAATTATTTCATATCTAATAACTGCAACTGAAATTCGTAGTTTAAGCAACGCGAATTTTTTATTTTATGTCGGAGATAAAGCTTTAGATGTAAAACAATTTATAACATATCACAATTCTGATATTCTATTATTTAGTCATTTATTTTACACATATTATAACTATCTTTTCTTATTAAGCGGATTCTTACTATTTATTGCAATGATTGGTGCTATTGTTCTGGCTTTAGGTATTACAGAAAAAACTTTAGCTAAACCAGAACCAAAAACTTATTTAAAATATTATCATTTTATAACAAAACATGAAAATTAATATAATAACACGTTTAATTCATTCGACTTCTGCCCTAGTGCAAACATTTGTAAATCATATTCGATATTATCCAACTCCTATAAATTTTAGTTATGCATATAGTTTTGGATCTTTAGTAGGTATTTTTTTTGCTATTCAAATTGCCACTGGCGTATTCTTAGCTATGCATTATACTCCACATATGGATTTAGCTTTTAGTTCTGTTCAACACATTATGGTGAATGTTAAAAATGGCTATTTAATTAGATATATGCATGCTAATGGAGCCTCCATGATTTTTATTTTTATGTATCTGCATATAGGACGTGCGTTGTACTTTCGTTCTTATGTTCGTTCTAGACGTATCTTATGATGATCTGGTATTATTATTTTTTTTTTAATGATGGCTACAGCTTTTATTGGATATGTGTTACCTTGAGGACAAATGAGCTTTTGAGGAGCTACTGTAATTACAAGTCTTGTAACTGCAATACCTTTTATTGGAGAACCTATAGCATATTGAATTTGAGGAGGATTCTCTGTTAGTAATGCAACTTTAGTTCGATTTTTTAGTTTGCATTACCTTTTACCTTTTATTGTAACTGCGATTATTGGATTACATTTAATTTTACTACATGATATAACTTCCACAAATCCGACACAAATTCCTTGTCAAGAAAAAGTTCCGTTTTATCCTTATTTTGTAATTAAAGATATATTTATTCTTACTGTATCTTTTGTTTTTTTTTTTGGTTTAGTATATTTTTATCCAAATTTATTGGGACACTCTGATAATTTTATACCTGCTAATCCTTTAGTTACACCGCCACACATTGTTCCAGAATGGTATTTTACGCCTTTCTATGCAATATTACGTGCTTGTCCGAACAAATTAGGTGGTGTAATTGGTATGTTAACAGCAATATTAATTTGATTTATTTTACCTTTATATAAATTTCCTAATAATACTTTACCCGCACCAACGTCTACCTTCCATAAATTTTTTTTTTGAATTTTTGTTAGCATTTTTCTAACATTATTATTTCTGGGAGGTAAACCTGCAACAGCGCCTTATGTAATAACAAGTAAAATTTTTACAATTGGCTATTTTATATATTTTATAGTTATATTGCCGTTAATACCTTATATTGATAAACAAGTAATGGTACTTGAAAAAAAAGACACAAACAAAACAATTTTCTAATATGTTTTGTGAAACAATACCCTAGTGATGGAATGGTAGACATCTTCGTTTTAGACACGAAGTTTTAAGGGTTCAAATCCCTTTTAGGGTATTTTTAATGTCTAAATTAATGAAAAAATTAATAAAAAAAAATTATTTTGAACATTTAATATTAGAAACTTGCTTACAATTTGGTCAGCAGACTCGTTATCATAAGCACAAATTTAACCAATATGTTTTTATTTTAAGAAATAAAAGAATAATATTAAGTTTATACGAAATGCGATTGATGTTTTTTAAATTATATCCTCTAATTCATACTTTATATGCATCCAAAGTAAAAAATATAGCTTCTCAACAGATTTTGTTTGCTACGACAACAATGAAATATAAAACGATTATAAAAGAAGCAGCAACATTTTGTAGTATGCCTTTTCATAACAATCGTTGAACAAACGGGTTTATAAGTAAAAATGAACAAATATATTCGCTTCTAATAATTCCAGATTTGGCACAAAATTATATGATTTTGAATGAAGCAAAATTGTTAAATATACCCACATTAGGTCTTGTAAATTCTACTTTAGATTCAACAAAACATATGGTAGATTATGCTATTTTTGGAAATGATAAGTCTAGTTATGTTGTGAATTTTTTTTGTCAATTATTAGCACAACTTATTAAAAAAGAAAGCATTCATTTGAAATATAAAAAGGAAATTATTGCTAGTTATTCTTTGTCGCATATAGCGAAAAAAAAAGTAAGTAGTTTTGCTAAACCGTCAAAAAAATTTCTTTTTTTTTTCTTAAATATTAAAAATAAAAGAAAAGAATATCTTACTACTGATCTTCCGTTAGAAAGAAAAGAGTGAGGAGTGAGCGAGAAATCTTCTCAAAGAAAAAAATCTTCATTAGTACTAAAATACAAAAATTTTTTAGTCGCAAGAAACAGAAATCTTTTTTCTAGATCTGTACAACAATGAATAACGGTAAAATTAAACACAATAAAAGATTTTTATAAAAAAGAAAATGTAGAATTTGGTTTTTTAAATACTTTAGATCTGATTATGATAAATACAATTTTTGAAAATTCTTATCTAAAAACACCAGATATTATTTGACTAAATCATCTAAAAAATAAAATGAAACAATTACCAAAATTGTATTTTGAAGGACAAAAACTTTATAGTTGAACAAAGATTACAAAATGAAATAATCCTTTTTATTTTGGAAATTTGTCATTTTGAGAAGCTTTTCCAAATCATAAGCAAGATGAATATGACAAAAAAACATATGACTATATTGCAAGACAAAGATGAAAATTAACTAGACATTTGAAATATATGAACAGTATGTTTCTTGTTCTTTTCAAAAAGAAATATAAAAATAAAGTGATATTTAATGTATGAAACGATCAGTTTTATATTAAATCTAATGAAAATTATAACAAACGAAGTCGCATGTATCTTGCTAAACATCGTTTTAAATATAAGAACAAAAAAGAACAACTAAAAAAAAAAGAAACGATAATGTTGTTAAAAAAGGCACAATATATAAATAAATATGGACTTTCAGACCTAGAATTAAAAAAGTCTGTTATAAAAAATATAACTAAATGCTAAAAAAATATTCGTTTAATAAACCAACTTATGATAATGACAATAATAAAACAAAAAATATAATACCCAGTAAATATTTAAAATATGGTTATTTAGAAAAGTTTAAACCTTATTATCGCTACAGACCAAATTGATACGAACGTCAACCATTTTTCTTAAGAAAGAAACGTGTTTTTCATGAATTACATATAGAAAAAAGCATTAATTTATTTTTAGAGTTGCAAATGGAACCTTATCCCGAGTATTATCCAAAACGAAAAGTTACTAGGGGCAAAATAAGATGAAAAAATACCATGTTAGATTTAGAATCTAGATTAAACATTTCTTTTATTAACGTTAATAAACCATGAATGTACTTAAGTCATTCTTCTTTACCATTACTAGATCGAATTAAAACATTAGTATCCCAATATTATCGTAAATCTGAAAACAAAACACATATTAAATCAGGGTTTCTAAAAGGAATAAAAGGTTTTTTATTAAAAAATGCTTTCCTCCATAAAAGAAAATATTTATTACGTGATACAAGATTTCCAGATGAATATAAATTACCTAGATATTTGTGACAAAAAAAAATTGATGCTAGATTTGTATTTCAAAGAACAAAATATGAATGAGATTATTTAATGCTAAAATATCGAGAACTAGTTTTAACTTCTCAACTATATAATTACAAAAGTAAAAATAAATCTCTTGAACGAAAATATCGGTATACTTATCGATTTTTTGAAAACCATCATATGGAACATCAACTTCGACCTTGACAAGCGGCTTTAATGCTTAAACGATATCTATATAAAGGAACTCGCAATACTATAACAAAATTCAATAAAAATTTATATTTGATATTTAAACCATATAATCGCGTTAAACTTCCATCTTTTGAAAAAAAAAATAAAATCTTTTGATGATTAAATAAGCTGTTATGAAAAACTAAACATGTAGACTATCGAATACAAAAAAATAAACGAGAACGAATTAAAGAACTTTTATTGCGGTTATTATTATCGTTTTATGGTCAATTAAATATCAAAAACTTTTATTATTTAAAAAATAAAACTCGTAAAATAAAGTCAATTACTGGCGATAAATGGAGTTTATTACTAGCAAAATTAGAGTTGCGCCTTGATGTTTTAATCTATAGATTAAACATTGCACCAAGTATCTTTTGAGCCCAAGAATTAATTAAATCTGGCCAAATTTATATTTTTAAATTACAAAAAGATCGTAATTGAATATCAATGTACAAAAATTTATGAAAAACGTCTTTTCCTTTAAGACTTAGAGATCCCAAAAGATTATATTGTAACAATGAATGATTGTATAATATTAGTTTAAGTCGAATAAAATTTTTTTTATTTCCAATTACAAATCACAATTATATAGTTACTGAAGGTGATTTTATATACAATTCAGCAAACAGTCAACTTAACAAATTTTATTTCAACAAACTTCTAATAACAAAACCAGTTCCTTCTCATTTAATGATTCAACCGGAATCTAAATTTGTGTGAGATCCAAGAACAAAAACACCACAAACAACATCTTTGGTTTTGTGAGAATATGAGTATTCTCATCCTCTAAATACAGTAATTTTATTTAAACCACAGCTATCTGATTTACCTTTATATGATCGAATTAATAGACAATATTTGGAATGAATTAATTGTTAATTTTATTATAAAATTATAATCTTCGTTGTTTATTGTGACGACAACCATTAAATGCTCGTGATATTATAGCTAAAAATGCAATAACAGAAAATTTATGTTCTTTTCGAATTGCTTTAAAACCTTTTTTAAAAGCCCGTCTTACTATGTGATAGCCTTTGTATTTTACAATAAGACGGCGCATTCCTGCTAGTCATATTAAACGTAAAAATTTTTGTGTAGTTTCTGTTATCGCCATAAAAGCCATTTTATCTTTTCCTTTAAAACCCGCTTGTCCACAAGTTAAATAAAGTTTTATTTCGCCTTTTAAATCCGTGACAACAAAAAAAGTATTTCTGCGAAAAAATGTAATATTTAAAATATATGTTATTTGTTTAAGATATTTTAAATATCGTCGTTTGGGCAATTTTTTAAATCTTTTATTTTTAAATTTTTTATTTTTATTGTTTTTATTAATTCATTTTTTTTTTACAATAGTAATTTTCTGCCGTTTATGTTTTTTATTTTTTTTTAATTTTTTTTTTTGTATTTTTGCCATGTCTTACAAAACCAATGCAAATTCAATTAGATTAAAGTATTTAGTAGGATGAAAATCAAGCTTTTTTCCAATAAATAAAATTATCTATCCAAGAGATTTATCAATAACTTTAAAAAGTTACTTATTTTTAAAAGGGTATTTATGATTGAAAAATTATAAATTACTTTCTTGTGAATGACGACAAATAGAAAATTTGAAAACTTGTTATTTAACTATTTTAAAAACGAAAAGTCCAAAAAAAAAACAACCAAGTTTAATATATAAGTTAAAAAAAGTACGTCATAAACAAGCGTTAAATCTTTGATATAAATCTTATTTAAAGTCAAATATTATTAAAGGAAATGTAAAATTCAAAAATATCTTTTTTTTTAAACACAGACAAAAAATTCACTTTTGATTTCTTTTTTTATGATATACACAAGCGTTAACACTCAAGAAAATAAGAAAAAGTTATAAAATAGAACGTCAAATATGTACTATTTTTCCTAGTAAATATAAGAATTATTATAAACTTTTAAAAATCAAATTTCAATCGCTTCTAAAAAGATTGAAATTTATTAAACACAAAAAAGAAAATTCTGCTAAAATGAACAATTTGATGAATTTATTATTTTGACAAACTATTTATTATAAAACTAAAAGAAATGATAAATCTTTTTTAATAGCAAACTTTGGTGTCAAAAAGCGTACAAACTTTCAGAATAAATATCAGTATATTCAAAAAAAATTAAAGCAAATAACAAAAAAAATAACACAAAAGTCTTTTAATAATTATTTGCAGGATTATCAAATAAAAAAAAGAATATATTATCAAACTACTTTAAGTAAAAATATTTTCCAAGGAAAGTTAATAAATAAAAGTAATAAATTGTTTTATAGAACTATTAAAGATACTTTATTTTATAATAAAATGAAAATTTTATTAACAAAATCTTCCTTAAAAAAAATAAAAAATTTAAAACTATTGTGAAGCTATTTTTATTTAAACTTTATGATGTATAAAAACAAACATAGAGCAAAATCTTATATAAAATATAAGTTTTATCATAATAAAAAAATAAATAAGAAATTTACCTATTTACAAAGGATTATAAATAAATATACAAAACAAATTTCTATTTGAATATATTTAAATAAAAAATATTTATGTTATAAAGAAGTAAATCAAATACAAACTTATAAGTATAAGAACCAATCGAAATTAGCGCAAATGACTTTTGAGCCAAAAATGAAAGTTGGTAAACAAAATGAAGAAAAAAAATTATTCCATCTTAAAATTATGACAAAATTTCAACTTAAATACCATTTACAACATTTAATAAAAAAATTTTATAAAATAGGTTGTATTATAAAAATTTTACAACCAATGGAAAATTTTAATTTGTTAAAAGAAACATCTAAAAAATTCAAACAAATGTCGTTTAAACAACCAATTAACAAAGAGAGTCAATATACATTATCAATAACTAAAGACCATAAAAAAATATTAATACCTAAAACTTTAATACAAGATAAGACAAATATAGAGTCTGATGACGAAGAATATAATCGATGAAAAACAAAAGGTATTGTAACAAGATTAGCGCCGCTTTTGGCAGTTCTACCACATTATTTAGAACCACAAATATTAGTAGAACAAATCGCTTATGAATTTGAAATAACAAAACAGCATAATTTTGTACTCCATGATTTAAGTCAAATTTTAACTGAGTTTGGTTGACCTCATATTTCTGCCTATAAAATTTGTATATCTGGTAGAATTAATTCCGCGAGTAGAACCAAAAAAAAATGATTATTATCTGGAAATTTATTATTAAATACATACAGTAAAAAAGTAGTGTATTCATTAGCACATGCTAGAGCACGCATGGGTTCTTTTGGTATAAAAATTTGATTAGCTTATTAATATTATTTACAGAACATGAAATTACACAATAAAAAAACAAAAACTAAAAAAAATAAAGTAAAAAACATACCAAAAAGACAAAAATTTAACAAATTGCATAAAGGTTCTGTAACACCTGTTTCATATACAAAGTCCACGACATCTCTGCAAATTGGACGTTTTGGCTTGAAATTGTTAAAAAATGGTCGTATTTCATCAAAACAATTAAACGCAGCCAAGCAAATTATAACCAAAGTTATTCGAAAAAAAGAAAAACTTTGAATAAGAAGTTTTACAGATATTCCAATTACCGCCAAACCTAAGGAAGTTAGAATGGGAAAAGGAAAAGGAAATATTGAATATTGAGCTCTTCGCATAAAGTCGGGTTGTTTATTACTTGAAATTAGTGGTATAACAAAAAAAAAAGCGTTTGTTTTGTTAAACGCGGCTTCAAAAAAATTGCCTTTACCCACTTTATTTATACAACAACCTAACTATTTAACAAAAGACTGAAAAATCAATGAAACATTTAGTCCCACGAAAACAACTAAAAACATTTAATTTAAATTTTGGACCACAACATCCATCTGCCCATGGTGTATTACGATTAATTTTGGAACTTAATGGAGAAGTAGTTAAACGCGCAATTCCTCATATAGGATTATTGCACAGAGGTACAGAAAAATTAATAGAATATAAAACATATATACAAGCACTACCATATTTTGACAGGTTAGATTATGTTTCAATGATGGCAAATGAGCATTGCTATTCATTAGCCGTAGAAAAAGCACTCAATTGTACTATTCCTATAAGAGCTCAATACATTCGTGTTTTATTTCTTGAAATAACCCGAATTTTAAATCATTTAATGGCGATTACCACACATGCAATGGATGTTGGCGCTTTAACACCATTTTTATGAGCATTTGAAGAACGAGAAAAATTAATGGAATTTTATGAACGTGTCTCAGGCGCTCGAATGCATGCGGCTTACATTAGACCTGGGGGGGTAGCTTTAGATCTACCCTTAGGATTATTAGCGGATATACATATTTTTGCATCTCAATTTGCAAGTCGTTTGGATGAAATTGAAGAACTATTAACATCTAATCGCATTTGAATGGACCGACTAAAAGAAATTGGAATCATTACGAAAGAACAAGCAGAAAATTGAGGCTTTAGTGGTGTTATGGCCCGTGGTTCAGGAATACCTATCGATTTGCGAAAAAAACAACCCTATGAAATTTACTCTAAATTGGAGTTTGATATTCCAACTGGAAACAATGGAGATAGTTATGATAGATATCGTATTAGAGTTTTTGAAATGCGACAAAGTTTACGGATTATTTCAACTATTATAAACAAAATGCCAGCAGGACCCATAAAAACAGATGATCAAAAAATTAGTGTGGCACCTAAAAATATTGTAAAATCAAGTATGGAAGCACTTATTCATCATTTTAAATTATTTTCTGAAGGTTATAATATTAACGCAAGTGAAAATTATACAGCTACAGAAGCACCGAAAGGCGAATTTGGTGTATATATTATTTCAAATAACACTAGTCGACCATATCGATGCAAAATTAAAGCCCCAGGGTTTTTACATCTTCAAGCATTAAACATAATGTCTCAAAATCAGTTGATTGCAGATGTTGTAGCAATTATTGGAACACAAGATATTGTTTTTGGTGAAGTTGATCGATAATAAATTTTTAAATTTCGCGTTTTTATATTTAATGAAAAGTAATCTCGTTGATTTAACTTATTTTATTCGCTATTATATTTTTACAATTTATATTTTTTATTTAATTCATGATGCTAAAAAAAATTTTAATACAGATTCTAATACAAGTACCTAAAAAAATAGGTATTCTTCACCCTAGAGAGCTAGTCCGTATATACAACGTTATTCCCGTAATAGAAAAATTGAATTCAAATGAAAATAAAGAAAATTTATGAGACTTAATTATACGGTTTGTTAATATCTGACCCGTAAGTCAATGACTTTGATCATTATTAAGTCTTGTTTTAATCTACATATTATTTTCGCACATATATAATAAGTGATTTGCTAAAAAAATAGGATATTATATGTCAAATAAATTAATCGTCAATCTTATAGTATTCGACGTCGTGTTGAATTTCATTATTGGAGTTTATTACATGGGTCACCGTGATACAGCTTTCGGTTTATTTATGCTAAAGTGTCCTATAGCAATTTCACCATTTATTTTTATGATTGAATTCATAATCATCATTATTCTCTTTTTGATATTTAACAGAAAAAAATAAATTAGACAATATGACTCCAAAATTTCTAAAAAATAAAGAAAAACATACATTTCATTTAGTTAAACCTAGTCAACTACCTTTGATAATATCTATTGGTATTTTAGCTTTTCTTCTTAGTATTGTCGCTTACTTTCATAAATGATCTGGTTCATTTTATTCTGGATTATTTCATATTTCTACATTAGCGGTATTTTATTTCCTATTTACATGATTTAAGGCTGTAATGACGGAATCTACCGAAGGTAACCATACCTTAGCTGTGCGTCAAGGATTACGATATGGCATGGCTCTATTTATTGTCTCAGAAGTTTTGTTCTTTTTTGCTTTCTTTTGAGGTTTTTTTCATTTTAGTTTATCACCATCGGTTGCGATTGGATGTATATGACCTCCTAAGTCAAGTCAACCTTTAGATATTTGAGGATTACCTTTATGAAATACTTTATTATTATTAAGTTCTGGTGTTACAATAACTTTAGCACATAATGCTCTTTTACGAACTAAAGATTATTCAACTCGCTGACAATTTTTAGATTATTTAGCATTAACAATAATATTTGGTAATATATTCTTAGTAGGTCAACTAATAGAATACGATATTGCATTAGGTTTTAGTTGAAAAGATAATGTTTATGGAACCACTTTTTATGTAACAACAGGGTTTCATGCTGCGCATGTAACTATTGGAATTATTTGATTATATATTTGTTTTTTTACTGAAATTACCACTGGCGCACAACCTTTAAATTCAAATTCTTTATTTTATAAATTCTTAGTTAAGTTTTCAGGTTTAAAGAAATCGACTGAGACACCACTAACATTGCGCCATGTTCATCGCATACAAAATTCATTATCAAAATATGTTTTTACGAAAGATCAACATTTAGCTTTCGAACTAGCAGCTTGATATTGACATTTTGTCGATGTTGTTTGATTGTTTTTATTTTTAAGTATTTATTGATGAGGTAGCTAATGACAAATCCCATATTATTATACACAATAGAATTGTTTCTTTTAATGTTAATTATAGTAGCGTTATGGAATAAAGCCGATACAATCTTTGTTAAAGGATTAGTAATTTGTACTACCATTATACCTCTTTCTTTATGCTTTGGCTTATGACAAAAATTTGACAAAACAAAAACCGGTTATCAATTTTGTTGTAAACTACATGTTATTCCTGATTATAATATCGATTTATCAGTTGGTCTTGATGGTCTTTCTTTATGTCTTTTTACTTTAACAAGTTTCATTTTTTTTTTGTGTGCGCTTGCAAGTGTTAAAATATCTTCCCCTAAATACAAGACTTTTCTTTTATACTTATTATTAACAGAATTGCTTTTATTATTAAGCTGAATTGTTAAAGATCTATTGTTTTTTTTTGTTTTTTTTGAATCATCTTTAATTCCAGTATTTCTAATGATTGGAGCCTGAGGTTCACGTCCGAGAAAAGTAAAAGCAGCATTTTATTTTTTTTTATATACATTTACTGGTTCTATGTTTCTGTTAGTTGGAATTATTTATATTTACTTAAAATGTGGAACAACTTCATATTATGTTATTTTAAATACATCATTTACAGATTCAGAACAATTATGATTATTCTGATGTTTCTTTATTCCTTTTGCAGTAAAAATACCTATGTTTCCATTTCATATTTGATTACCTGAAGCACATGTAGAAGCACCAACAATTGGTTCTGTTATACTAGCAAGTATAATGTTAAAACTAGGGGGTTATGGTTTTTTAAGATTTACTCTCACAATGTTTCCTTTTGCATGTCAACAGTATAATTTTGTTATAAGTACATTGGCTATAATAGGTATTATTTATGCGTCATGATCCACTATGATTCAAAATGATGTAAAAAGAATTATTGCGTATTCGTCCATTGCTCATATGAACTTAGGTGTATTAGGATTATTCTCTAATACAGCTGCGGGCATTAATGGAGCTTTTTATTTAATGTTAGGTCATGGAATTGTATCTGCAGGTTTATTTTTTTGTGTTGGTATATTATATGAACGACATAAAACTAGATTATTAGACTATTTTGGAGGTCTTACTCTTGTTATGCCTGTTTTTGCAAATTTGTTTTTGTGATTTACTTTAGGAAACATGGGGTTTCCAGGTACATCAAATTTTACAGGCGAATTATTAATTCTTGTAGGATTGTTCCAAAAAAACGTTTTTTTAACGTTTATTGCTGCTACTGGAATTACTTGATCAGCAATCTATTCTATATGAATGTATAACAGATTAATGTTTGGTGCATTGAAAACAACTTCTATTAGTGAATTTACTGATATTGAATTCGGAGAATATTGTATTTTGGTTATTTTAGTTTTGGCTATGCTTTTACTTGGAATATTTCCTGAGGTTATTATACTGACAATAGATCCATGTGTTGAAAATATACTAGCTGCTTCTGCAAATATCTAAGAAGTTTAGTTTAATTATTAAATTTTTAGTCGGTTATGGGTCTAATTTTAAAACAAAGAGCTTAGTTCAATTGGTAGAATGAAGAACTTCAAATTCTAAGATATGGGTTCGAGTCCCTTAGCTCTTGTTTTAAATAATTGAAGAATAAATTGCTTTCTTCGTCTAATAGGTAGGACATCTCCCTTTCACGGAGTAAATATAGGTTCAAATCCTATAGGAAGCAATTTAAATTTACTATTCAAAATAGTATCTATCACCCATGTAAAAGTCCGATTTTTATAAAATGTAATAGTCATCGAACTTGAATGTCGAAATTTTGAAACTCAATATATGGGCTTATAATTCAATTGGTTAGAATATTCTGCTCATAACGGAAGGAATATGGGTTCGACTCCCATTAAGCCTATTATACAAACCAAATAAATATGAAAATCTTTGTTCTTAATTTATTAAATCATCCATTAGATCAATTTGAAATTGTATCGGTATTAACTATTATTTTATGTGACAAACCAGGAAATATTTTACCTGTTGAAGCTACTTTTATTACTAATCTAACACTTACATTATTTTTTATTGTTTTTATTTTTAGACTTGTTTTTGGATATATCTTTAATAATGGAAATTCTACTATTATTGAAATAATTTTATTTAAAATATTTGCACTAGTGCGTAGTATTTGTTATTCAAACACAAGTTTATCTCGAAACTCATATTTTACAATTTGATTCTTTTTATTTTCCTTTATATTAGGAGCTAATTTATCTGGTTTAATACCATATTCATTTACCATCACAAGCTCTTTTATTGTTACATTTTTTCTTGCTTTAATGCATTTTATTGGAATTAACTTAATTGGATTAATTGCTCAAAAATGACATATATCTAATTTATTTCTACCATCCGGCGTTCCTATAGGTATAGCACCCTTTTTAATAATTATTGAAATGGTTTCCTATTTTGCTAAAGTTTTTAGCTTAAGTATTCGACTTTTTGCCAATATGATGTCTGGACATGCTTTATTAAAAATTTTAACTGGATTCTCATGAGGGCTTTTAAATACTGGATTTTATTTTGGTATTATTGCGTTTTTTCCTTGATTAATTGTAAATGTTATTATGTTTCTTGAGGCATTAATTGCATTTTTACAAGCTTATGTTTTTACAACATTATTGACAATTTATCTTAACGATACATTAAGTGATCATTAATTTATATATCGAAAAGTAATGACTTGAATAAATATAACAATACAAAGTATAACAGCAACTTTAAGTTGTGCGCAATATTGAGAAATATATAATCCCTTAATAAAAATAGTTTGTATTCTAGCAGGCGTGGCTTACTTTACAGTTGCAGAAAGAAAAATCATGGCGTCAATTCAACGCCGGCTAGGTCCAAACGTCGTTGGTTTCTGAGGTTTATTACAACCCTTAGCTGATGGATTTAAACTTTTATGTAAAGAATTACTTATACCTACACATGCTAATTCACGAATTTTTATTTTAGCTCCGGTATTAATTTTAGCATTAAGTTTACTAAGTTGAAGTGTTATTCCATTTAATTTACTTGACTTTTGAGATGTAAACTTCGATTTTAATAAATATAAAAAGATAGAGATTTTCTACAGAGAATTTTTGGGTAAGGGTTTTTGAGAACCAATACCACATAGTTTATTATTAATAAATGAAAACATAATCAAAACTATTATTGGCAATGTTGCTAACCTTTCTTATGGTTTATTATTTTTGTTAGCTCTTTCAGGATTAAATGTCTATGGAATAATAATTGCAGGATGATCAAGCAATTCAAAATATGCTTTTTTAGGATCTTTACGATCTGCAGCTCAAATGATTTCATATGAAGTATCCATTGGGCTTGTTATTTTGCCAGTTATTTTATTAGCAGGCTCTTTAAATTTAGTTGAGATTGTTTATGCGCAAAGTATTACAGGTTGATATGTTTTTCCATTATTTCCATCAGCAATTATTTTTTTTGTATCAATGTTAGCTGAAACAAATCGATCACCTTTTGATCTACCTGAAGCAGAAGCTGAATTAGTTGCGGGTTATAATGTGGAATATTCTTCTATTATATTCGCGATGTTTTTTTTAGCCGAATATAGCAACATGTTATTGATGTCAACATTAATTGTATTACTTTTTTTTGGAGGTTGATTTTCAATAACAGATTACTTTAATTCAGTTCCAACTAATTATACACTATTTTTTTCACCAATAATAATTATTACTGCAAAAATTTTGGTATTTTGTTTTTTATATGTTTTGGTACGCGCAACTTATCCACGCTATCGTTATGATCAATTAATGGATATTGGGTGAAAAGTTTTCTTACCAATAACTTTAGGTTATTTGATATTTTTAACGGGTCTTTTACTTACCTTTAATAGTACTCCTCAAATTCTTGAAATAACCCCACAATTATACTCTCACAATATAATATTTGATTATTTTTCTTCTTCTAATAATAATAATATATATACCATAATTTAAAAATGAAACGTCTAAAACCTTATCAAAATTATAACTATTATTCTTTGACTTTAGTAAGCAATGTGGATTGCGTTTCCGCAATCATGCACTACGATTATGTAATGCACAATTTAGCATTTACTTATTTTATTTTTCTAATCGGAATTACCGGAATCATTTATAATAATAAAAATTTTTTTTTAACAATGTTAAGTATTGAAATCATGTATTTAGGATTGACTTTATCATTCATTATGATAGGATCTGGCACGTCGGATCCATTAGGACAAATTTATGCCTTGGTTTTATTAGTTGTTGCTGCTGCGGAATCTGCTATTGGATTAGGAATTTTAATAGTTTTATATCGTTGTGGGCGCACTATTGAATTTACAGACTATGAAGATTTACGAGGATAAAAACAAAAAAGTTCTTCAATTGAACCGATATTATACAAAAACATTACGACATATTTTTAGCTCGCAATTTATCGCTAGAAATATAAATAATATTCCAAAATTAAGTAAACTAGTTTTGTCGATTGAAGCTAAAAAAATAAAAAAAACACATTATATGTTCGTATATTTGTTAACAATGGGTAAAAAATCACATTTAATAAAATACAACATTCCGAAAAAGTTTAAACGTCAATCTTCACGAATTAAAAAAAGACATAAAATATTGTGTAGATTATCTGCAAGAAAAACAGAGAAAACCTTAAATAAAATATTATTTCATATTTTACCCGCAATATTCCCTACTGAAAAAAAAAGTTTGCAAATTAATAGACATATTATGCGACTTATCATTTACCAAATACCATTAATAAAAGAAAATTTAGCCTTAAAATCCCGAAGTGGGTATCTAGCAACAATTCCTTTGACATTAAATTTTTACATTCCATATACATCATTATACCAAAAAATATTTGCTTTACGTGCTTTGGGATTATATAGCAGTTATCCTATTGAGCACTTGGAAAAGAATCGTTCAATATAAAAAAAGTTTTATTTTAAACCCACAAAAATTTTAAAAATGAAATGATTACAACTTTTGCCTCCTGATCTTTATTTTATTGATATTTATAAAATAGCTATATTTTTTATATTTGCGCTACTTATATGCAGTTTATTACTCTTAATAGCGTATTTTTTATCTTTCAATACTGTGCGAGATGGTGAAAAATTAGGAGAGTATGAATGTGGATTTGAACCTTTCGATAGTGCTACGCGCCATCCTTTCGATGTTCACTTTTATATTATTGGTATTTTGTTTCTAATCTTTGATGTTGAAATAGCACTTTTATTTCCATGAGTTATTGCTCTAAAAGTTATTAGTTGATATGGTTTTTTCATTATGCAACTTTTTTTGATTTTATTAACAATTGGATTTTTTTATGAATGACATAAAGGAGCTCTTATTTGACCACATAAAACACTAATTTTAACAGTTTTAAAATCACACTCGTAACAATGTCAACATATAGTTTTAATCAAAGCTGATATTATATATTACCAGAAATTTCTCTTTTATTTTTTATTATTTTAGGTCTTATTATTGTGGGTATGGCAAATTTCCAACCACAAGCAACAATAATTGAAAAAAAAAAAAAAATAACTCCAATTATTGTTTGAATAAGTTTATATGGTCTTTTTTTTACTCTCATTATTATGTATTTATTATCTTCAAATTTAAATAATGGGAAAGTATGTTTTAATTCACATATTATTGTTGATATGTATTCAACAATTTTAAAGTTTGGGCTTGTTATTACAATGTTTATACTTTTAATAAGTTCTTTTTGATATATCGCGGGACATACACGACCTTTAATGGAATTTCCTGTGTTATTATTATTAACAACGTTTTGTCTTTTTGTTTTATTATCTGCATATGATTTAATAGTCATGTTTGTGGCAATTATTGCCTTTAGTTTGAATATTTATGTATTATTATTAACAGATTTTATGAACAAGTCATCTAGAGAAGCATCAGTTAAGTATTATTATTTAAGTACGCTTAGTTCTGGATTAATTATCGGTGGTATTTTAATTGCATATTTAGTTTTTCATACCACAAATTTTTTAAATATTACATGAATTATTCATAATTGATATTTAAATGATGATTTGAAATCCCACGCCATCCTACTAACCATAATGTTATATTTCATGATAACTGGTTTTTTATTTAAACTGTCTGCATTTCCTGGTCATTTCTGAACTCCAGAAGTTTATGATGGCGCGCCTCACCCTATTACAGCTATTTTTATTTTGCCAATAAAAATTGCAACATTTGGCATTTTTTTAAGATTATTATCTTATGTCTTTCATGAATTACATTTTCTTTGAAGTTTTATACTTATTATATCTAGCGGTATGTCTATGATTGTAGGAGCTTTATTAGCTCTTGTCGAATTCAGAATAAAGCGTTTCATTGCCTATTCATCAATTAATCAAATGGGTTTTATGTTAATTGGAATTATTGCTGGTACATTTGAAGCACTTCGAGCTTCCTTAATATTTTTATTTATTTATATATTAATGAATCTTGGAATTTTTATTCTTTTTTTAAATACACGGGATGAAAAAACAAATAGATCTCTTACATATATTACAGATTTGAAAAATTTTGCTGCACAAAACCATCTTGTTACAGTTCCTTTTGTTGTAATTTTATTTTCTATGGCTGGCATACCACCATTAGCTGGATTTTTCGGAAAATTTTATTTATTATTACATGCTTTTGAAGAACAACAATATTTGTTAGTAATTATTGGATTAGTAACAAGTTTAATTTCAGCATATTATTATTTACGGTTAATTAAATTAATGTGATTTGATACCCCCGAAAATATCGAAACAAATCCTTTAATTCAAATTAACTTTATAACTTTCTTTACAAATCACTTAGAACAAATACTATATCTTGTTGAAGGTTTACTTGTTAGTTTTATTATTTGACAGTCTTTTTTTTTTCCTATTCTCAATTTAATAACTTATTCTTGTGTAATGCCTTTAAGTAATATACCACTATAAACATGAGCAAATACGAAAAATTCAAACATTATGTAAAATTTTATTATGATATAATTCGTCAGTTAACGAAAAAATTTGGGGGTTGATTTAAAAAAAATATACATGCTGGTGCAAAAAAAATCGCGCCATATATACCAGAACGTATTAAAAAAATCCTTCGCGATCTGCATGATAAAGTGAAAAAAATTACAGCAGATAGTGTGGAACTTGGGCAAATCTTAGCGCCTGAAATAAAAAAAGAAAAGAAAAATCTTATTGAATTCATTCATTTTCATAACGAACGCAGTAAAGGACTTGTGATTATTTATGACCAATTTATTGCCTATTGATATAATTTAATTCTTGACATATTACGAGGAAAAATAACTATTAGACAAATTGCAATATGGTTTTTATTTGTAATCTTTCTTTTAGTAATGCTATTTTTAAGAATTTATAAAAGATTACGTCAGTTTGGAAAGGATTTTATTTATTTTTTTGCCAATTTAAAATTAGACCGAACTAGAAAAGTTAATGTATGAAAAAAAATTCAACAATTTTATGAAAGATGATTTTGTGCCACAAATCATAAAGATATAGGTACTTTATATTTTTTATTTGGAATGTTATCTGCCGTTATAGGAACAACTCTTTCATTATTAATTAGATTAGAATTAGCTGCACCCGGAAATCAATTTCTTCTTGGAAACCATCAATTATATAATGTTCTTGTAACTTCACATGCACTTATTATGATTTTTTTTATGGTTATGCCTGTTTTAATAGGTGGATTTGGAAATTGATTTGTACCAATTTTAATTGGTGCAGTTGATATGGCTTTTCCTAGATTAAATAATTTAAGCTTCTGATTATTACCATCAGCATTATTTTTGTTATTTTTATCGAGTTTAAGCGAATCTGGAGCAGGTACCGGATGAACTGTTTATCCGCCATTAAGTGGTAGTGATTCACATTCAGGTGCTGCCGTTGATATTGCAATATTTGGCTTACATATCGCGGGTGCTTCATCAATAGCTGGTGCTATTAATTTTATAGTTACAATTATTAATATGCGAAATAAAAACTGTACATTTTATAGAATGCCTCTATTTGTATGATCCGTCTTAATTACTGCCGTTTTATTACTTTTAGCCTTGCCAGTATTGGCTGGGGCAATTACAATGCTTTTATTTGATAGAAATTTAGAAACTACTTTTTTTAATCCAGCTGCTGGCGGTGATCCTGTTTTATTTCAACACTTATTCTGATTTTTTGGCCATCCGGAGGTCTATATTTTAATTTTACCAGGATTTGGTATTGTTAGTCATATTGTTGAAACTTTTTCGGAAAAACAAATCTTTGGTTATCTTGGAATGGTTTATGCTATGCTTTCTATCGGATTCTTAGGTTTCATTGTATGAGCTCATCACATGTTTACTGTAGGTTTGGATGTTGATACACGAGCCTATTTTACAGCAGCTACTATGATTATTGCTATTCCTACTGGTATAAAAATTTTTAGTTGATTAGCTACAATTTGAGGTGGTCTAATCCGTTTGACAACGCCTATGTTATTTACCTTAGCTTTTATTTTTCTCTTTACAATAGGAGGTGTGACTGGAGTGGTTTTAGCAAATGCAGGAATAGATGTAGCTTTTCATGATACATATTATGTTGTTGCCCATTTTCATTATGTATTATCTATGGGCGCAGTATTTGCTATTTTCGCTGGATTTTATTATTGAGTCGAGAAAGTATTGGCTTTAAAAATTAATGTCAACTTATCTAAAATACATTTTTGAATGTTTTTTCTAACAGTAAACATAACGTTTTTTCCAATGCATTTTGCAGGTTTAGCAGGTCAACCACGTAGAATATCAGATTATCCAGATGCATTTTATGGGTGAAATCACGTAGCTTCTATTGGGTCGTTTTTATCTGTTATTGCTACCGTCGTTTTTTTCTATCTTCTTTATGACTTATTTGCACGCCAATATATTGTTACAAAACCTAACACATGATTTTTTTATATGCCTAGTGGCGAAGTTCGACTTGGCATACCACCAAATAAATTAAAACATTCGATATCTTCATTATACAATTTATTTCCTTTAATAAGCTTTGATGCACCTACCAATTGACAAAAATATTTTCAAGATCCTGCAACACCTACAATGGAAAAAATTATTGATTTACATAATGATATTCAATTTTTTTTAATTGTCATTGTTATTGTTGTTCTTTGAATGTTATTACGTGCTATCTGACTCTTTAATGAAACTAACACCTTGACTTTAAGATACGCGTTTTCACATCATACACTTATTGAGCAAATATGAACATATATTCCAACAATAATTTTAATTTTAATTGCAACACCTTCTTTTGCTTTATTATATACCATAGATGAACTACACGATCCTAAAATTACATTAAAAGTGCTTGGTAATCAATGATATTGAACCTATGAATATTCAGATTATATTGTAAAAGGACCGGAAGATTCTATTAAATTTGATAGTTATATGGTTTTGGAAGAAGATTTAGTCGTTGGTTCCTTTAGATTGTTGGAAGTTGACGAAAGAGTTGTCTTACCTTATGAGACATCTATTAGAATTTTAATTACAGCTCGAGATGTCTTACACAGTTGAGCAATACCTTCATTAGGTGTTAAAATGGATGCTGTTCCGGGTCGTTTAAATCAAATTGGAATATTTATTCGTCGACAAGGTGTCTATTATGGACAATGTAGCGAATTGTGTGGCATTAATCATGCGTTTATGCCTATTGTGATTGATGTTGTTACTGTTCCAGAATATATATCGTGAATCTTAAAAAAAACATCGGAGCTTTAATATTGTTTCTATTTTATGCACCCGCTTTATATGAATGCTATATTTAATAAACAAAGTGCTAAAACTATAGCACGTTTAGAAAAAGAGAGAAATGCAAAAATTTTGTCTAAAAAACTAAAACAAAATCCTGTACAAACAACATATTTACAAAAAAAAATTTCTGATATCAAAACATTGCTTGGAAATGAAATTACAATTAATTGAAATCAGAATGGTCGCGTAGTAGCTATGGCAGATGGTATTGCTAAAGTTATTGGATTAAAAAACATACAGGCTGGGGAATTTGTTAGATTTTTAACTTTAGATTCTGACATTTCTATTACCGGTATTGCCTTAAATTTAAATCCTAGATCTGTTTCTATTGCAATTTTTGGTAATGAAAGATTAGTTACACAAGGAACAGTTGTACGTCGAGAATTTAGATTAGTTAGTGTTCCAACAGGACCAAATGTATTAGGACGTGTTATTGATTCGTTGGGTAATGTAATTGATGGTAAAGGTTCCTTGAAAGTTGAGTCAAAAAATTATTTTCCAGTTGATGTAAAAGCACCGGGTATTATTCAACGACAAACAGTTTTTGAACCTGTTCAAACAGGAACCGTTGCTATTGATAGCATGATTCCTATAGGACGTGGTCAACGTGAATTAATCATTGGCGATCGTCAAACAGGAAAAAGTTCTATTGCAATTGATGCAATTATAATGCAAAAATCTGCACATTTGTCAAAAGATCGAAATAGATTGTATTGTGTTTATGTTGCTATAGGTCAAAAACGCGCTAGTGTTATACAATTTGTTGAACGTTTAAAGAAAGAGGATGCTTTTAGTTATACAACAATGGTAGCGGCAACTGCCTCTGAAGCCGCTGCATTACAATATTTAGCCCCTTATTCGGGTTGTACTGTTGGTGAATATTTTCGCAATAACAACCAGCATGCATTAATTATTTATGATGATTTAAGCAAACACGCAGTCGCTTATCGTCAAATGTCTTTATTACTTCGTCGTCCTCCAGGTCGTGAAGCTTATCCCGGAGATGTCTTTTATTTACATTCTCGATTATTAGAACGTGCTTCAAAACTAAGCGCAGCACTTGGTGGTGGTTCTTTAACAGCATTACCCGTTATTGAAACACAAGAAGGGGATGTTTCAGCTTATATACCAACTAATGTTATTTCTATTACTGACGGACAAATTTTTTTAGATAAAAGAACATTTAATCGCGGTATAGTCCCTGCTATTAATGTTGGATTATCGGTTAGTCGCATTGGCTCTGCTGCACAAGTCAAGGCTATGAAAGAAGTTGCAGGATCTTTAAAGTTACAATTGGCTCAATACCGTGAAGTTGAATATTTTGTAAGTTTTGCTTCTGATCTCGATCCTATTACACTAAAAACATTAGCTCGTGGTGTTCGTCTTGTCGAAATTTTAAAACAAAAACGTTTTGCTCCATTATCTGTTTCTCAACAACTTGTTCTTCTTTATGCAGGACTGCAAGGTTATTTAGATGATGTTACAGTTGAACAAATCCCTTTTTTTAAAAAACTGATATTAACTGAATGAAATCATTCAAAAGCTAATTTAATTGATATTACAAAAAAAATCAATACAGATCTTTTAAAATCTATAGTAACAGATTATATGGATAAGGTTAAAACTCGATATCGCTAATATTATTTATAAATATTAGATTATTTAACGAAAAGTAATTTTATAATTTTAACTCATTTTATTCGCTATGGTACTTTTACAATCAGCTAAATTTATTGGTGCAGGTTTATCGACAATTGCTCTAGCAGGATCTGGAGTTGGAATTGGAGTAGTTTTTGCCGCTTTAATTAATTCATTAGCAAGAAATCCTTCATTAGGAAAACAATTATTTATTTATGCTATTTTAGGTTTCGCTTTAACAGAAGCTATAGCTTTATTTGGTCTTATGATGGCCTTTTTAATTTTATTTGGATTTTAAGATTATATTTTTAATAAATATCTAATAGTGTTAATCGTGTTATATTGGTAGAAAATTTTTAATTAAAAATCAATTTAAAATTGAAAAAGATTTTTTTAGTTTAATTAATAATAATTTCATTATTAATTATGTTACAGTAACCAAGACCAATAATAATTATTGCTATCTTTAGATGTATTTATAAAAATTTTAAATAAGGGTATATAGCTCAATGGTAGAGCAGTGGGCTTTTAATCCAAAGGTTTTGGGTTCAACTCCCAATATACTCAACAAGCTTAAGTAGCTCAGTGGTAGAGCATTGGCCTGAAAAGCCAATGGTCGTTAGTTCAATTCTAACCTTAAGCAAATATGGAATATAGCCAAGTGGAAAGGCATCAGAATTTGGATCTGAAAGTCGAAGGTTCGAATCCTTCTATTCCAATAATAATAAATTAACACGAGCTTGTAACTCAATGGCAGAGTATACGCTTGATAAGCGTAGGGTTGGTAGTTCGAATCTACTCAGGCTCATTTATTTAAATAAGGGTATTTAGCTCAGTTGGTAGAGCATTTGACTGTTAATCAAAGGGTCAACGGTTCGAGTCCGTTATTACCCAAACTTTTTAGAAAAGACCTACTTGGCGGAATGGTAGACGCGCTAGACTTAAAATTTAGTTCCTTAAAGAGTATCGGTTCAAGTCCGATAGTAGGTA
>Ga0302300_1000548_pt1 | contig 25834 bp, 32 predicted proteins | sample III_Palsa_E1_1_FD_198756 | JGI IMG/M metagenome (GOLD analysis project Ga0302300, IMG submission 198756) | Peat permafrost microbial communities from Stordalen Mire near Abisko, Sweden - III_Palsa_E1_1 | ecosystem: Environmental > Terrestrial > Soil > Palsa > Peat permafrost | place: Sweden... | reverse complement strand
GTCGATGCATTTTTTGCATATAGTTTGAATATGGCCCAGGTGACAACGCTAAATAATACTTTTGAAATTGGACTTAAAATTAAGTTATAGGCGTTGGGGAATCTTTAGTTGGAAGTTTTTAGTAGCCTTGAATGGCACTTTCCAGATCGGTTTTCTTCGAATGAAATCCAGGGGTCGGTTCCTGATTGCTTAAATAGTTAAGTTATTTTAAATGGATGATTTTAAAACAAAATTGGCCAAATAGGCCAAACAAATAACCCCAACTATATAAATGACGATAAACCAAAAAAGGAGTCTTTTGTGTCTAAATTTCAATTTATCTATTTTAACACTGAATGAAAAGAAAATAACCGACGTGTAAATAATGCTATAGTAATAGTTCATAGCAACCCTCTGGATAAAACTTCCAGTAGCTTTTGGCTCAAACTCATCCAAAGTATACACAACCCTATTCATTTTTTTGTACCACCAACAATTACAAATTGAAAAGATTGTGAGAAAGCCGAATGTCCAAATAAAAATATACCATTTATCATATCCATAGTTCCACCATAAAAGCTGGAATTCGTCGTAAAGCCTTTTATACCAAATACCCTCATATGTGTATTTTAATTTTTGATATTCAATGTCAGCTAACTCATAGCTTTCATAGTACCCTCTTTCTTTAAAATTATTTAAAAGTTTTAAGTAAGTGTTAGACTTGATATCATACGGGGTATTTGGTGAAAAAAAAAGACTGCAATTTTGATAGTTCAAATTTATTTTTTCAATTTCTGAATGTTCCAGATTTAAAGGAATTTTAGTCCCCTTTATTAGTGGTTTTATATCATAAATATCTAACTCCAAACCATCATCTATCGATATATTTAATAGCTGTATCGTACCCCCTATTAAACAATTTATATGGCTATTACCTAATCTAGAATCCGATATAAGTAAACTTCCCTTAATTGTATCATTGTCTAATTTCAACATATCTACATTACTGAAAATTGTTAAATCGCCTAAAGAACAATCATATATATTCAAATACTTACAATTATTTTCTCTCATTTCATAACGGCTATAGGTAACATTTAGAAAACCTAACCCGTCTTTAAAAGCACAATTATTAATTTTAATATGATCAAATGAACTTTCAAGCATTAACAGAGCGAAAGTTGATCTTTCAAAATCAAAAGACGTAAAATGACTTAAGGAGGTAATTTGGAAAGTAGAAAAGCTTTCCAAATGCTTGCCAGTAATGAAAAACAGATGCCTTACATTAATTGTTGGAAGTATGTCTTTGTAATTATTACTGCTATCGCTGGAATAAAAATCAATACCGAAACCTTCGCTTCTTTGAAATGCGTTAATCTTACTGCTTGTAGGCGTTCTTGCCTGAGCTAAAAGAAAATTTACTTTAACAAGTAAAAGGATCAATAAAGCATATTGCCAAGCCCATTTCATTTTTAATGTTATAAAATCAAATATACTTTGCTAGGATCAATTGTGATAAAGTAGCCTGACAAATAAAAAGAGAACCGCATTTATAAATGCGGTTCTCTTTTTATTGTGAAAATTACTTCTTCAAATCCGGTTTCAAAACCTGGCGCTTATCACTTATCCAGGCTATTTTTCCTTTTACCATTTCATTATCATCTTCGTAATACGCCGAGTCTATCTTACCCGTTTTATAGGTATCCGTTTGTTTGTACCATACACAAACCCAATCGGTATTTTTATCGGTACTGTGCAAGCCTATGTAAGCTGTTACTGTAATCTTTGAACTGCTTAGGCTGTCGCGGTATTTTTGAAACACTTTTATCATACTATCGCGCTTCATTGTAAATTTAAAGCCGTTCCAAAACGTTTCAGAAACCGTATCAGCAAAATAGGCTGGCGCATTTCCGAGTTTGTTATCCTCCCAATCCTTAAAGGATTGCAATACTGCTTTTATATTGTTTAGGCTGTCTGATTTTACAAAAGAAGAAGAGTACGTGGCTTTGTAAGGCATTATAACTGAATCTGTAGCGGGAGCAGTAGTTTTTGCTCCATTTTTACACGATGCAAACAATGCAATAACAGCAAATAAATACAAGATCTTTTTCATTGTCATTTGGGTTTAATTGAGTTAGGAAATTGATTTAAAATTCAAATAAAATTAATACAACTTTTTGACATTCAAAACATTACGTGAAAATACGTATAAGGAAAAAAAATAAACGCAGGATAAAAAAAATGTGTTTTTAGTTGATTATATAAAGTTAGACTTTCAAAGAATAGATTTTACTCTTTCGCAAGGGTGAGGTAACATTCAAATTTCAGAAAATGAATTAGAATAAGTGCTGACAGTAGTTTGCCAGTAAAATAGAAAGGAGACGGAAGTCTCCGGGCAGAATAGTCCGTAGCTGGAAACTACGGACAGCAATTAACAGCGGAAAAACAAAAAAGGGCGATTTACTACATCGCCCTTTTACTAATTAGTTTGTTTACTAATCTATTTTTTTACCCATCCATCCTTCAATGTAACGGTGCGGTTAAACACCAGTTTGTCAGCGGTTGAGTGTTTATCTAAAGTGAAATAGCCTTTGCGCATAAACTGGTAGCCAACACCCAATTCTGCTTTTTCCAGTTCGGGTTCAATATAAGCGGTTTCAATTATGTGCAGACTGTTTGGGTTCAGGTAATCTTTGAAATCGCCATCCTCATTTGATGGATCTTCAACCTGGAACAGGCGATCGTACAAACGGACTTCGGCAGTTTTTGCATGTGGTACACTTACCCAGTGAATAGTTCCTTTAACATTAATGCCGCTGGTATCAGCGCCTGATTTTGACTCAGGGATGTAAACACAATGCACTTCGGTTACATTTCCGTTGGTGTCCTTTACAAAGCTTTCACATTTTACAATGTAGGCATTCTTTAGGCGTACCATCAAGCCAACACCCAACCGGAAGAACTTTTTAGGCGGTTCTTCCATAAAGTCCTCACGCTCTATCCACAGCTCATTGCTGAATGGAAATTCCCTGCTGCCATCTCCATCTTCTGCCTCCGGATTATTTTCACCGTGCATAGTTTCGGTCTGGCCCTCAAGGTAATTGGTGATAACCAGCTTTATCGGGTCGAGTACTGCCATACGGCGCCATGCGGTTTTGTTCAAATCCTCGCGGATACAAAATTCCAGCAAGCTTACATCGATCATGTTCTCGCGTTTGGCAACGCCTATTCGTTCGCAAAACTCACGTATTGATGCTGGCGTATAACCTCTGCGACGCAATCCGCTGATGGTCGGCATTCGCGGATCGTCCCAATCTTCTACATGGCCCTCGGTTACCAGTTGTAGCAGCTTGCGCTTGCTCATTACGGTATAGGTCATGTTTAGGCGGGCAAACTCATATTGTTTCGATGGGAATATTTCCAGTTGCTCAATAAACCACTCATATAAAGGGCGGTGCGGGATAAACTCCAGCGTACAAATAGAATGCGTGATCTCCTCTATCGCATCCGACTCGCCGTGTGCAAAATCATACATTGGGTATATACACCAATCATTCCCGGTACGGTGATGGTGCGTATGCTTGATACGATACATCAACGGATCGCGCAGGTGCATATTCGGCGAAGCCAGGTCTATCTTTGCACGCAATACTTTAGCGCCATCAGGATATTTCCCTGCTTTCATTTCGGCAAACAAAGCCAGGTTTTCTTCTATACTACGACTACGGAATTCACTCGGCGTACCCGGCTCGGTTGGCGTACCTTTTTGTACCGATATTTCTTCGGGCGTACTGTCATCCACATAAGCTAATCCTTTTTTTATAAGCGATACTGCAAAGTTATATATCGTGTCAAAATAGTCAGAGGCATAAAGCTCATTTGCCCATTCAAAGCCCAGCCATTTAACGTCTGTCTTAATGCTGTCAACATATTCAACTTCTTCTTTAGCCGGGTTGGTATCATCAAAGCGAAGATTGGTTTGGCCATTATATTTTTGTGCCAGTCCAAAATTAAGACAGATGGATTTGGCATGCCCAATATGCAGATATCCGTTAGGCTCCGGCGGGAAACGGGTTAATACCCTGCCGTCGTTTTTGCCGGTACGTATATCTTCTTCAATTATCTCTTCAATAAAATTTAATGATCTTTCTTCGCTCATAGGGGGCAAAAATAGGGAATTAAGCTTAAAGGCGAAAGTTAAAGCTGAAAGGTTTACGCCGGGAGAGTATGGGTGGGCCAGCTTGCCAGCGGGCGGGCTGTACGCTCATACGGCTGCGGGCATTAGGCTCGGGGCCGGTATCTGCTGCCATCTCTAACGCGGGGAAACCCAACGCGCTATTTTACCCCCTCCGTCTTCCTCCGGTCGACACCTCCCCCTAAATTTAGGGGGAGGCCGGGTGGGGGTAAAATAACCGGCTTTTTATTAAACAAAATATTTTCTATTTTCATATGCATGAACCCTGTCACCGAACTTTGCCGCCAATTAAGAAATAATCAAACACCTGCAGAAAAAATTCTATGGGAAGAATTAAGGCGACGTAATCTTAATGGCGAAAAGTTTTTACGACAATTTCCCATATTTATAGTTAATGGCGCTGGAAGAAAGTCATTTTATATAGCAGATTTTTATAGCGCAAAACACAAACTTGTTATTGAAGTCGATGGTCCTATTCATCTGTTAAAAAAAGAATATGATGCAAACAGAGATTTGGTTATGCAATACTGGGGATTTAACATATTACGTTTTACCAATGATGATGTGATAAATGACCTTAGTAATGTGGTTGGAAAAATTGACAATTATTTGTCAGCAGTGGCTGTAAATTAACCTCACAAATTCTTCTTACTTTTACTACTCAAATAAACCACGGTTTTACATGAGTAATACCTTTAACCGCCCTATTCGTGTTTTAGTTGCCAAAGTTGGGCTCGATGGGCACGACCGCGGCGCACGTATCATTGCCACCTCGCTGCGTGATGCGGGCATGGAGGTCATTTACACAGGCTTACGCCAAACACCCGAAATGGTAGTGAATACCGCGTTACAGGAAGATGTGGATGCTATCGGCATTTCAATTCTTTCGGGCGCGCACATGACTGTTTTCCCTAAGATCATTAACCTGATAAAAGAAAAAGGAATGGATGATGTATTGGTAACCGGCGGTGGTATTATACCGTCGGAGGATATGAATGCACTAAAGGAACTGGGCGTAGGCGAGCTGTTTCCACCCGGAACTAACACGCAAGATATTGTAGCTTATATAACCGGCTGGGTACACCAGCACCGCAATTTTTAAAACTTATGGCATTTGAAAACCTGTTAGTTGAGGATAAGGAGCGTATCCGATACATTATCATTAACCGCGAAAGCAAATTGAATGCCCTAAATAGGGCAACGCTTGAAGAATTGCATACAGCCATTGCAGATGCTTTTCACACTCCGCAGGTTGGCGGTATGATTATAACAGGCGCAGGGCAAAAAGCGTTTGTGGCTGGTGCCGATATTGCCGAATTTACTTTGCTCAACAAAAACAGCGGGTACGCGCTTTCGCGCAAGGGGCAGACCAAAGTTTTTGATATGATAGAGAACGGCAATAAACCCGTTATAGCAGCTATCAATGGTTTTGCTTTGGGCGGAGGTTTGGAGCTGGCTATGGCCTGCCATATTCGTGTAGCATCTGACAATGCAAAAATGGGTTTGCCAGAGGTTACTTTAGGATTGATCCCCGGTTATGGCGGTACCCAACGCTTAACCCGTTTGATTGGTAAGGGTAAAGCCCTTGAAATGATAATGACAGCAGATATGATCACCGCGGCTGAGGCTCTTGATATGGGACTGGTAAACCATGTAGTGCCTCAGGAAAACTTGTTAGCCAGGGCCGAAGAGATCTTAAATAAAATGTTATTACGGGCTCCTCTGGCACTGGCATCTGCCATACGCGCGGTAAATGCTTCGACCCAAACCGGTGTTAATGGCTTTGATATTGAGATAGAAGAATTTGCAAAATGTTTTGAAACTAACGACCTGAAAGAAGGCGTTGCAGCATTTCTGGAAAAGCGGAAGCCTGAATTTAAAGGTGAATAAGCCCTGCTAAACCAGTTAACTGACTCAACTATGACAATAGTCAGAAATTATCTTATTGTTAATCAATCGATTGAATAATCGTGACATTCGGATGAAAAATCCTATATGATTTCATGTGTTACTTTGCCATGTGTTTACAAAAGCACAACAATAATTTAACATATATAATCATGAAAAATTCATTTAAAATTTCAGCAATTGCTTTAGCTTTCGCAGCATTCACATTCAGTGCAAAAGCTCAAACCACTACACCTTCTACTACAACCTCAACAACAACATCAGGCGGCGTTCGCTTTAGCATAGGTGTTGATGCGGGTATACCTACAGGTAAATTATCAAACAACTATAACTGGAATCTTGGCGGTTCGTTACAAGCGGATATCCCGGTTGTAAACAATTTATTTGTGACAGTTAACGCTGGATACGATAACATTTTCGGCAAAAAGAATATTGATGGTACTACTTTAGATGCAACCAACATTCAGTTACTGCCAGTTAAAGCCGGTTTAAAATACTTTATAGTAAAGGATTTTTATGTACAAGGTGAAGCTGGTGCAGCATTTCTTTTAAACAAATCTGCCCTTGGCGATAACAACACTGCAGCATTTGTTTATGCTCCGCAAATTGGTTACCAGTTTCAGTTAGGTGGTAAAAACTATATTGATGCCGGTGTACGTTATGAAGCAAGCACAAAACTTAACAGCGATGTTGATAACAGCAAGGTTAATTTCTTTGGCCTGCGTGTAGCCTATGGTTTTTAATACCTGAAAAACAGTTTTCTGTTAAAAAAGGTGCCTATAATGGCACCTTTTTTTGTTTTATCAGTATTTTAACATTAATTCATTCATAATTAACGTTAATTAACATCATTCTATTTAAATATTTTACAATTTTATTGATACAAAGTAATTATAATCAAAACGGATATTAGCTTTGCACAAAATCACATTGAATTAAATTTATACCATAATATACGTTGTTATTTTATTGTACGTTCTAACACAATTAATCTAAACATAAAAATGAAGATCACTTTGAAAAAAATTATTTACTTAATAGCATTTGTAGGTTTTACATTCAGTGCAAAAGCACAAAACACAGCCGTGCCTGATACCGCACGTTTAACGATTGGTTTAGATGCCGGAAAGCCAAATGGTGGTTTTGGCAATTCCTATAAATTTGATCTTGGGGGCTCGTTACAGTTGGATGCACCGTTGACTGAAAAATTTTATTTTACTGCTAACCTGGGCTTCGATACTTACTTCCCTAATAATAATGTTACCTCAAATCCAATTGGCATTGTAAACGTTGCTCCGGCTAATATGGATCTTATTCCTTTAAAAGTGGGTATCAAATACTTTTTGATCAGAACTTTTTATGTACAAGGTGAAGTAGGTGAAAGCTATTTGTTAAACAAAACTGCTGTATACGGGCTTGATAGTTTTGGTTTAACTTACGGCCCGCAAATAGGGTTGTTATTTAAATTACCTAACAGAAAATACATCGATGCCGGCTTCAGGTATGAGTTTCAACAAAGTTTTTATGGCGACGGCGGGTACAACAAAATGTTTGCCTTAAGGGTAGCATACGGCCTTAATCTGTAAGTGTATTTCCTTCATTTTTCATAAATATTTTAGTTGAATTAGCAATTTTTTGTAACTTGACGGCTTAATAACATTTACCTGTTAACAGTTTGCCGGTTATGAAGAAGATACTCATCATTGATGATGAAGTTAATGTTGCGTTGTTGCTGTCGAAATTTTTAACGCGAAATGGGTTTGAAGTAAAAACAGCATCTAACGGCACCAGCGCTATGGAATACCTCAAAAATGAGGACTTTACGCTCGTGCTTTGTGATTTTAGGCTGGAAGATACGGATGGCCGCGAAATGCTTAAAAACATTAAAACGCAATACCCTAAAACCGGGGTCATAATTATTACCGGGTACTCTGATATTAAAATGGCGGTTGAGCTCATAAAAATGGGCGCGTATGACTATATCACCAAGCCGTTATATCCTGATGAAATATTAAACACCATTAACAAGGCTATTGAAACCCAATATGCTTTGCTTGAAAAACAACAGGATTCCGAACCTATAATTACTTCAAAATCCAAAGAGAATAAAAAGCATAATACCGCAGGCGAATTTATATTTGGCGCGAGCAAGGCATCAAAAGAGATATTGCGGCAAATAGACCTGGTAGCACCCACCAACTATAGTGTAATAATTGTTGGCGATAGCGGCACAGGTAAAGAGGCGGTAGCCAAAAGCATTCACATGAATAGCCCGCGCTATAACCACCCATTTGTTGCCATGGATTGCGGCTCGCTTACTAAGGAGCTTGCAGCAAGTGAGTTTTTTGGGCACGAAAAGGGTTCATTTACAGGAGCTTTGTATACCAAGATAGGCCATTTTGAAATGGCTAATGGTGGTACCTTGTTTTTGGATGAGGTAGGTAACCTATCTTATGACATACAAGCCGCTTTATTGCGTACCGTACAGGAAAGGAAAGTGAAAAGGATAGGATCAACCAGAGAGATTGACCTTGATGTGCGCATAATTGTTGCTACCAACGAAAACCTGCAGGAAAGCATCCAAAAAGGCAGGTTCAGAGAAGATCTGTATCACCGTTTTAATGAATTCAGCATTTACATGCCGCCACTGCGCGAGCGTGGTAACGATATTGTATTGCTGGCAGATTACTTTTTGGTAATAGCTAACCAGGAACTAAGCCGCAATGTAACCTCCTTTTCGCCCGAAGTGATCGAGTGTTTCATGAATTACCGCTGGCCGGGAAATATCCGCGAATTAAAGAACGTGGTACGAAGAGCAACGCTGCTTACCGAAGGCAACGAAATAACGATGAAGGCACTTCCGCTTGAAATATCAAACCGGATGATGGCCTTTGAGCATACCATCAGCAATAACCATATTACCGAAGTTCCTGAAGTAAAGGAGAGTAGGCACGACCTTAAAAATGCCGCGCTTGAGGCTGAATACGAAACTATTTTAAGCGTTTTAAAAGAGGTTAACTTTAACAAAACTAAAGCTGCCGAGATATTAAAGATCGACCGAAAAACGCTTTATAATAAAATGAAGGCCATCAACTTTAAATAGATGGAAGAGCCGCTGAAAAACAATAATGTCGAGTCGGAATATTTGCGGACTTTAAAACATGATATCAGAAATCAGCTTTCTAATATTTATCTGGCTCTTGAGCAATTGCGTTATGAAATTCCTGAAAACGCAGGCCCCGACTGTAGTTTTTATATAGATACCATAACCGAAAGTTGCACAAAACTGACTTCGCTACTAAAAGAATAGTTTTTTTGACCTGAAAACTTTTTGGTGGTTTTTTGTTTATTGATAATACAAATCTGCATCTTCCGTAATGTCCATTTTTAACTATAAGCAACGTAATAATATTATATTGGTCAGCATTATTGTGCTGGGCTGTTTTTTAATTTATGCGCTAAGTGGCTTGTTCAGCGCTATACTTGGCGCTATCGTACTGTTTACTATTTTCAGACCGGTGTATTTGTATTTTGTCGAGAAAAAAGGCTGGAATAAATCACTGGTGGCATTATTGATCATCTTTAGCTCACTTATAGTGATCGTTATACCATTCCTGTCATTAAGCTTTATGGTTATTGGTAAAATATCAAACATTAACCGCAACAGCTTCCCTATACAGGAGTGGACCGACAAAATTGATGGCTTTGCTTCAAAAACCCTGAATCAACAGCATTTTGTCGAAAACACATTGCAAAAACTCGGCGTTTATGCTACCGATCTGTTTCCCTCTATTTTGGGCAGCGCGGCCAGCATAATTTTAACCTTGCTGGTATTATATTTTCTGCTGTATTTTATGCTGGTGCAAATAAATGAGTTTGAAGCCGGCTTATTAAAATATGCACCTTTCCGAGAGCAACATGCACTTAAATTTGCAATTGCGCTGCGTAATTCTACCTATTCAAATGTTTTGGGCCAGGGTATAATAGCGCTTACACAAGGCATATTGCTTGCCAATGGCTTTTGGATATTTGGTATTCCCGATCCTATATTTTGGGGAGTTATCGGCACTTTTATGTCATTTTTACCTATAGTGGGTGCCCCCACGCTTTGCATACCTGCAGCTATTATATTAATGGCAGGCGGGCACTCATTAAAAGGAATATTGCTGCTGGCTTATGGATTATTATTTATAGGCAATATTGATAATGTATTGCGCATGATCATCAATAAGCGCATTGCAAATACCCATCCTATCATATCAGTTATAGGTGTTTTTATAGGTTTACCCCTTTTTGGAATTTTAGGCTTGGTTTTTGGGCCTGTACTATTGTCGTACTTTTTATTATTGCTCGAAATTTATGAAACCAACCGCCTTGCAGCCGACAGGCTTGAACGTATAAGAACCGGTAACGATTAGCCCGCACACGAATAAATTTTGAAAATAAACAATAAAATAAGTAGATTGAAAAAACTAAATATCGTATTAAACGTAAGACATATTGTCGCATTAATAATACTTGGCAAGGTATTTAGCCGTTATACAAACAATTGGTCAACTTAAAAATTATAATAATATGAATGATAACTCAAAAGTAGTAATTGCACTGCTTGCCGGGCTGGCAGCAGGTGCAGCATTAGGGATGTTATTTGCACCCGAAAAAGGAAGTGAAACCCGCGATAAGCTTTCAGAATCATTGAAAAATTTGGGCGATTCAATCAAAGAAACCGCTGCTAATGAAATTGATAACCTGGTTGGATTAAAAGATAAGGTTGTTGAAAATATTAAAACCAAATTAAAAGGTGCTGAGTTAGAATACCAGGACGATTTGGAGCACGCATAAATCTAAAGTATCCCGGATCAGGAAACTGATCCGGGATCATAAATAAATTGTATGGAAGACAAAAAGGAAACCCAGCCGCCTATTATTGAACAGCTTAAGGAATATGCCGAAACCCGGGTTAAGCTTGCTAAATACCGGGCTATTGAAGGCGGAACATCAATTGCTGCCAGTATAATTGCTGATATAATAGCTATTATCAGTATGACAATGGCTTTCATATTCGGCAGCGTTACGCTTGCATTTTATTTAGCCGAAAAGTTTAATTCTGACTGGGAGGGTTTTGCCTGTGTAGCTGTGATTTATTTAATTATAGCAATTATAATAAGGGTAAATAAAAAACGACTGGAAAAACCTATTGTAAATGGTATTATACAAAAGATATTTAAATAATGGATACACCGATCAGAAACCGCTGGGATTTAAAAGAAGAAATAGTAAGGCTGCGCGAACTTGAAAAAGCGCAAAGTCAGGCTATTGGCGAGCGATTTAGCAGCCCGGCTGCTGTATTTTCAACCGTGTATTCATTATTTCCAAAATCGACTAATACAGAAGATAGATCCAATATTTTTAACCAGGATTTTGTAAGCATATTATCCCGTTTTTTAATTCCGCTAACGCTTAACAAAACCATATTTAAAAACTCTGGCTTCCTTATAAAAACCCTGGTGGGCCTTGTTTCTCAAAAAGCATCAGGCTATGTTAATGAGGAGTCTGTTGTAGGCGTATGGGATAAACTAAAAGGGCTTTTTATGAAAAAGCACGATCATGCAAAAAGTAATTATCCCTACAGTATGTAGCTTAATAATCGTTAATTATTTCTTCCTCAATTTTTTTCGCATTTATAAAGGGCATAAAACTATTTTTGTGCTTTAATTTTTAAAAGTGGGAAAAGATAAAATAAGGCGGTTTGCCGAAATAGATACCTTTAGTAATGTTTTTCAGTTAGAGGCCGGGCAGGTATTAAAAGGTAACTGGGGCAAGGATTTTTTTAAAAACAACAACCCTGTTGTTCTGGAGCTAGCCTGTGGTAAAGGCGAATATAGCATAACTCTGGCTAATTTATTCCCCCATAAAAACTTTATTGGTGTTGATTATAAAGGCAACCGCATTTGGCGCGGTGCAAAAACCGCATTGGAAGAAAATGTAACCAATGTGGCCTTTTTACGCATACAGATAGAGAATATACTGGATTACTTTGTCCCCGGGGAAGTTGATGAAATATGGATCACTTTTCCAGATCCGCAACCGCAACTTGGCCGTGAGAAAAAACGGCTTACATCTCCCCGATTCCTGGATATGTATAAGCCGATATTGAAAGCCGGTGGTTTTGTTAACCTTAAAACCGATAATGACGACTTACACGCCTATACTGCCGAAAAAATTAGCGAGCTTGATTTATCGTTGCATATAAAAACCGAGGATGTATATCATTCGCCTTATTTGGATGATGTGCTGTCGATAAAAACATATTATGAGAAGAAGTATTTGAAGGATAATAAGAATATTAATTACCTTAAATTCTCATTTATAAAACCGTAATAAACAAGGCTATAGAGACGCAATACTTTGCGTCTCTTTTTGCGCCATATTCGATCTTTTATTTGCTTAAGTTATGGAAGACATCAACTTTTATGATAAGGTTTACCAGGTTGCAAGGCTGATACCCAAAGGCCGGGTAACGTCATACGGCGCTATCGCCAGTTACCTGGGTACAAAAGGCTCATCGCGAATGGTGGGCTATGCTATGCAGGCTGCAGGTAATGCCCAGCCGCCGGTACCGGCACATAGAGTGGTGAACAGGCAAGGGTTACTAACAGCAAAACAGCATTTCGGCGGAAATTTAATGCAGCTTTTGCTGGAAAATGAAGGCGTAAAAGTGGAAAACGACCAGGTGCAGGATTTCAAAACCCTTTTCTGGGACCCATATATTGAGCTTGAGCTTTGAGTTACAATAATTGCAGCAGCTCTATCCTGTTTCCAAAAGGATCAAGAAAAGCAAAGCGCCTGCGGCCTGGGATCACGGGTTCAGCTAATATTTCAACCTTACCCGTTAAATAATTAAGCGCGGCATCAACATCAGTTACCTCAAAAGCGGTATGGCGCGTGGAAACAGGCAGTTGTGGTTCAACGCCGATGTGTAATTGTATATCGCCAATATTAAACCAGTAACCGGGTGATTTAAAAAGGTGATCGGGCCGGTCGATCAATTCCAGCCCAATTATATCGGTATAAAATATTCTTGCTTCCTCCAGTCTTTCAGGCGCAACGGCAATATGGATATGATCCACCCTTTTAAAGCCGATCATTCTACATCCTCCGCAAAGGTTAACAGGTAGCCATTATTATCTAAAATGGAAAATTCGGTTGCGCCATAAAATGTTTTTTCGAGCCCTTTTACAACGATTACTTTGTCTTTTAACAATTCAAAAAAGCTGATAATGTTTTTTAACTGAATGTACAGCAACAATGAGCCGCCTTTTCCCCTGCTTATTTGGGGCAGGTCATCACCCAAACTATCAAAAGTCTGAAACATAAAGGTAACATTGCCTTTCATCATCATGGCCCAAACAAATTCGCTGCCATCCTGGGGTACGGTCATAGCCACCTGGAAACCTAACAGCTTGTAAAATTCAATAGTTTCATTAATATCCCTAACAAAAATATTGGGCGATAAACTATCCATAATTGTTTAATTATTTAGTAAAATTTTTAGCAATACGGGTTTATAAAAATAAAGATTTATACTTTTAAAAATCTATTTAAATTCAACAACTATTCTCTTGAGCTGGCTTAAAGTTAGGCCAGAGGGAGCGAAAAATTCAAACGATCAATAATTCAATAATTATACAAACATGGGAAAGTTAATAGAAGATTTTGAATCCTATCGTACAAAAATGAACGATAGGATAATGGAAACGGCCAACACCAATATAAAGAGATTTTTTGCGCTTGATACCACCACCTATGCCGATGGTGCTTTGGATGTAAAAACCAAAGAAATGCTGGGCCTGGTAGCATCAATGGTATTACGTTGCGATGATTGTATCAAATACCACCTGGGCAAATGCCACGAAGCCGGTGTAAAACACGACGAAATGAACGAGGTATTTATGATCGCCAATTTAGTAGGCGGATCGATTGTGATCCCGCATTATCGTAGGGCTGTTGAGTATTGGGATGAGCTTTGTTTAAGTCCAAAGTCTTGAGTCTTGAGTCAGAAGTCAAAAAAACAACATGAGCTCTTTCAGAGATTTAATAGTTTACAAGAAAGCATTTTCATTATCTATGGAAATATTCTTCATGACAAAGACCTTTCCCAAGGAGGAAACATATAGCTTAGTAGACCAAATAAGAAGGTCGTCGCGATCTGTTTTTTCATCTGTTGCTGAAGCTTATAAAAAGCGAAAATATCCTAATCATTTTATAAGTAAACTTACTGATGCAGATATGGAGAATGGGGAAACTCAAGCTTGGCTCGATGCTTCCTTACCCTGTGGATACATCACAAATGAAAAGCATGTAGCGTTGAATCAGCAGAGTGAAGAAGTAACACGGCTGCTTATTTATATGATAAACAATCCAGATAAATTTAAATAAAATGACTCAAGACTCTCGACTCAAGCCTTCAGACTTAAAAAGATGCACCTGGCCCGGAACAGATGAACTATACATTAAATACCACGATGAAGAATGGGGTAAAACAACCCACGATGATCATAAATTATTCGAGTTTTTGATACTGGAATCGGCGCAGGCTGGTTTAAGCTGGATAACCATTTTGCGCAGGCGGGAAAATTATCGAAAAGCTTTTGCTGATTTTGATGTGCAAAAGGTAGCCGCATTTGACGATGCCGATTCGCAACGACTGTTAAACGATGAGGGTATTATCCGCAACCGTTTAAAGATCGGATCATCTATCAGGAATGCGCAGTTGTTTATAGATGTACAAAAAGAGTTTGGCTCGTTTGATAAATACTTGTACAGTTTTATGCCTGATGGTAAACCGTTTAATAACCATTCAGGCAGTACCCCGGTAAGTACCCCGGTATCTGATGCGATTAGCAAGGACATGAAAAAGCGCGGCTTTAAATTCTTCGGAACCACCATTTGCTATGCTTATATGCAGGCTGTAGGTATGGTAAATGACCATATCCCGGCTTGCAGCTTTAAGTAGTTATATGATTTCACCGATTGCGGAAAGCGATTTCACCGATTGGTTTTTTGTAACTTTACATAATTAATTTATAAACTGATTGTTTGCCCGTCACACCTAAAATCGGTGCAATCGCAAAATAATCGGTGCAATCACAAACCATGAAAAAACTATTTCTTTTGGATGGCATGGCCCTTATTTACCGGGCGCATTTTGCATTAAGTAAAAGTCCGCGTTTTACTTCGGGGGGCTTAAACACCTCGGCGGTAATGGGTTTTACCAATACCCTGCTCGAGGTACTTAAAAAGGAACAGCCTACCCACATGGCCGTGGTTTTTGATACCGATGCTCCTACCGAACGCCATACCGAATATGAAAAATATAAGGCGCATCGCGAAAGCATGCCCGAAGACCTGTCAAAAGCATTGCCCTATATTTTTAGGGTAGTACTTGGGTTTAATATCCCATTAATAACCTCAGATGGTTATGAGGCCGATGATATTATCGGCACCCTTGCCAAAAAAGCTGAAGCAAAGGGTTACCAGGTATATTGCATGACCCCAGATAAGGACTTTGCACAGCTGGTATCACCCAATATCCACATTTATAAACCCGCACGCATGGGCAATGAGATGGAGATTTTAGGTGTAAAAGAGGTATTAACCAAATGGGAAATTGAACGTGTTGAACAGGTAATAGATATCTTAGGCTTATGGGGTGATGCGGTCGACGGTATTCCCGGCATCCCCGGTGTGGGTGAAAAAACTGCCAAATTGCTCATCAAACAATATGGCTCTGTTGAAGAAATTATCAACCACAGTCATGAACTAAAAGGTAAACTGCGCGAAAATGTAGAGCAATATGCCGAACAAGGTTTAATGTCGAAACGGTTAGCTACGATCAACCTAAATTCACCGGTTGAGCTTGATGAGGCCGGGCTGGAAATGTGCGCGCCAAGTAAAGAATTGCTTGAGCCATTATTTGCCGAACTGGAGTTTCGTACTTTGGGCAGGCGTGTGTTTGGAGATGATTTCAGTATCACTGAAATGAGGTCCGTTTCTATTCAAACTGATCTGTTTGGCAATCCGGTAGCAACCGGGCGTACAACAATGACGGTAGACGTACAGGATATAGCCGAACCGGAATATGAGCCTACGCCATCAAAAAACATTGACAATGTTCCGCATGAATATCACCTTGCAGATACGCTGGAAAAACGCAGCGAACTGATCGCCCTGCTCAAAAAACAAAAAGAGATCTGTTTCGATACAGAAACTACCGGTACTGATGCCAATTTTTGTGAACTGGTGGGTATGTCGTTTGCGATAAAAGCTAATGAAGGTTGGTACGTTCCTGTTCCTGCGGATCAGGAAGAAACGAAAAAGATAGTAGCTGAATTTAAAGAATTATTTGAAGATACTTCGATAGGCAAGATAGGCCAAAACTTGAAGTTCGACATCCTGATGTTGAAATGGTACGGTGTTGAAGTAAGGGGTAATTTGTTCGATACCATGATGGCCCATTATGTGATCGATCCGGATACCCGGCACGGGATGGATATATTGTCGGAAAATTACCTGGGTTATAAACCAGTATCTATCACCTCACTAATTGGCGCAAAAGGAAAGAACCAGGGCAATATGCGTGATGTAGAGATCGAAAAGATCAAGGAGTATGCTGCCGAGGATGCCGATATAACCCTGCAATTAAAAGCAGTTTTTGAGCCAAAGTTAAAGGAAGTAGAAGCCGAAAAACTGCTGCATGAAATTGAAAATCCGCTGATCTATGTTTTGGCGGATATTGAATACGAAGGCGTAAAAATAGACCACTTTACCTTACAGGAGTTTTCAAAAGAACTGGAAACCGATGTAGCCAAACTGGAAAAAGTAGTTTATGAAAAAGCGGGGGTCCGTTTCAATATTGCATCACCCAAACAATTGGGCGAAGTATTATTTGAAAAACTAATGCTCGACCCTAAAGCCAAAAAAACAAAAACAGGCCAATACCAAACCGGTGAGGATGTGCTGCTTTCATTGGCTGCCAAAAGCGATATTGTGCGCGATATATTGGATTACCGCCAGCTGCAAAAACTAAAATCAACCTATGTTGATGCATTGCCGCAAATGGTAAATGCTAAAACGGGTCGTGTTCATACCTCATACAACCAAGCGGTAGCAGCTACCGGGCGTTTAAGTTCAACCAATCCTAATTTGCAAAATATACCTATCCGTACCGAACGGGGTCGTGAAGTGCGTAAGGCCTTTATTCCGCGCGATGCCGGGCACACCATTGTATCGGCGGATTATTCACAAATAGAACTGCGCATCATAGCCGAAATAAGCCGTGATGCGAACATGATGGAGGCCTTTGTTAAAAATCTGGATATTCACACGGCAACTGCAGCTAATGTATACGGCATTGGTTTGGACGAAGTGGATAGTACCCAGCGCCGCAATGCTAAAGCCGTGAACTTCGGGATTATTTATGGGCAGTCGGCATTTGGGTTATCGCAAAGTTTGGGTATTCCGCGTAAAGAAGCTGCTGAGATCATCGAAAACTATTTTGCCCAATATCCCGGCATCAAAAATTATATGAGCGATACTATGAACTTTGCCCGTGAGAATGGTTATGTATGCACGCTAATGGGCAGAAGGCGTTACCTGCGCGATATTAATTCGGCCAACGCTACGGTACGTGGTTTTGCTGAACGAAATGCTATTAACGCGCCGATCCAAGGCTCGGCTGCAGATATGATCAAAATAGCCATGATCAATATTCACCGGGAATTTTTAGCCCAAAAACTGGATGCCCGCATGACCATGCAAGTGCATGATGAGTTGGTTTTTGATGTTCCGCACGACGAAGTGGAAATAGTTAAGCCTATCATATTGCACAACATGAAGAATGCAATAAAAACTGATGTGCCTATTATGGTAGAGATTGGTACTGGGTTGAATTGGTTGGAGGCGCATTAAGTATATTGGCATGAAAGACGCAGATAACACCAAGCTAAATTCATTATTAAATGACTGGAGTAAAAACCCAACGGGTGAAAATTTTGAAAGAGTTATGGATGAATTGGTTAATGGCAATTCATATTTGATATTGCCAACTGTAGAAAATAAACATCAAGTGAGTTTTCAATGGACTGCATCAGCAAATGAAAAGTTAGGACTCACTTGCATTTTTGAAGTAGATGGGGTTAAAATATTAGGGGCTTTTACCGATAATGATACTATATCAAATTGGGCAAAAGGGCCACACCCGTGTATTATGATGAAGACAAAAGATGTATTGAAGCTGTGCGAAATGAATAATATTTATAAAATTGTGATAAATAGTGATTCTCCCAATATATTTTTAGCCGAGCGCTCTAGGAAACATTTAAATTGACCGCTCTTGCTGGCGCAAGTATTCGGGCAGGCAAGCGGGTAAAGGCTACTTGTGCCCGCTTTAAATTCCAGTATCGTTCTAACAACAATTTAAAAGCACTCCTAACATTTTTTATGTTGAATAAGTTATATTTGTAATACAGGGCTATATATCATGAGCGGTCAGCATAAATATAAAAATCTTATATCAGAAGTTCCTTCAACAGCGGTTGAGGTGTACCGTATGCTGCCTGAAGGTACCCGCTGCGAGGTTATTTTTAATGAACTAATTATGTCGCCATCTCCATCGCGTGAGCATCAGTTTATATTGATCAAGCTTACAACCTTGTTATTCCAGTTTTTAAATGAAGACCCCAAAGGGACGTTATTAACAGCGCCCTTTGATGTATATTTTGAACAGGAACAATCGGTGGTACAGCCCGATCTTTTTATAGTGCTAAACCCAGACCAGCATCTTATTAAAAAAAATGGTGTGTTTGGAGTGCCATCAATAATCATTGAGATCATTTCAACAAACCGCGCTTATGATACCCAAAGAAAGAGGGTGCTTTACGAAAAAGTTGGTGTAAAAGAATATTTCATGATTGACCCGGAAAATAAGAAAACCACTTTGCTTACACTTAATTCTTCGGGAGTTTATGAGCAAACTTACGAAGAAGCAGGAGTATTTAATTCTGAAATACTTTCATGCAGCATTACTTTTTAGCATCGTAAATTAACACCTCATTTTATTTATTGACCGCAATAATTGATATTGAAAAAATATCATTATTCCATTTTTATGCCGAAATGATAACCAATTATCAGGTTTCATTAATTTTTTGTAGAATAGCAAACACATTTTTCAAATATTGTGTTTGCTATTTGAGGTAAATGTTTACTACCTTAACCAATATAATCCTGAATGAGAGTTTATCATCTGAGTGCCGAATGTTATCCCGTTGCTAAAGTTGGCGGGCTTGCTGATGTTGTTGGCGCACTGCCCAAATACCAGAAGATGGCGGGCATTGATGCGGCCGTTGTAATGCCCTATTACGACAGGAAATTTGTACGCGAAAACACATTTGATGTAGTGTTTAAGGCATCAACCCTGCTAGGTACGCGCCGACTTTATTTTGAAGTTTTAAAAGAAAGTACCGATAAGCTTGGGTTCGAATTATTCCTGATAAAGATCCCCGGTTTAATTGACCGCGAAGAAGTTTACATGTACCCCGATGAAAGGGAACAGTTCATCGCCTTTCAGATCGCTTTTTTAGATTGGATAAGTTATACTCAGCAAACCCCCGATGTTATCCATTGTCACGATCATCATAATGGATTGGTGCCATTTTTAATGTACCATTCCAAATTATATACGCAATTTGCCCAAACGCCAACCGTGTTTACTATCCATAATGGCCAGTATCATGGTGTTTTTGGTTGGGATAAACTTTCATACCTGCCCGAAATTGACCAGTGGCAAACCGGTTTATTGGATTGGGCGGGTGCTATTAATCCGCTTGCGGCGGCAGTAAAATGCTGCTGGAAATATACTACGGTGTCCCCAAGTTATCTGCATGAGCTTACCATCAGCTCAAACGGGCTTGAATACTTGTTTTACCTTGAGCAAGCCAAAGGCTCAGGTATTTTGAATGGCATAGATACGGAAGTTTGGAACCCTAAAACAGATCCGATGATCCCCGTAAAATTTACTTCGGCTAAATTGGCACAGGGAAAAGAAAAGAACAAGATAGAGTTGTGCAGCCGCTTTGGTTTATCACCAGATAAACCCTTGATCTCTTTTATAGGTCGGTTGGTGTTTGAAAAGGGTGCCGATATGATTGCCGATGCCATTAAACAAAGCCTGACCGAATATCCCGACCAGGTTAATTTTATGCTGTTAGGAGCGGGCGAACCCGAAATAGAAAAAGCATTGCTTGAACTTAAAGAACTATACCCCGGCTGGTGCGGTGTATTTATAGGCTATGATGAAGCGCTGGCGCATGTGGTATACGCCGCGTCCGACTTTTTGCTGATGCCATCGCGGGTGGAACCATGTGGCTTAAACCAGTTATATGCTTTACGCTACGGTACCGTACCTATAGTACGCAGCACCGGTGGATTAAAAGATACCGTTATTGATTTTGGAGATGAAGGAGGCTATGGTATACGATTCGATGATGTATCAGTTGCTGATATTTGCTATTCAATTACCCGCGCGCTAACTTTATATGGTAATCCGCAGCACCTTCAATTATTACGAAAACGCATGATGGCGCTTGACTTTTCATGGGACAGATCAGCCAAAGAGTACATTGCATTATATGAAAGTTTAAAACCCACAATATGACATCAAAAGTAATTTGTATTGTACTTGGCGGTGGCCAGGGAAGTCGCTTATCTCCGCTTACGGCAACACGATCAAAACCGGCTGTACCAATCGCCGGTAAATACAGGTTGGTTGATATTCCTATATCAAACTGCCTGCATTCGGGTATTACACGTATTTATGTTTTAACGCAGTTTAATTCGGCTTCGTTAAATAAGCATATTAAAAACACGTATCACTTCAGCAGTTTTAGTGAGGCTTTTGTTGATATTTTAGCTGCAGAGCAAACGCCAACCAGCGGCTCATGGTTCCAGGGTACGGCTGATGCAGTGCGCCAGAGCCTGCACCATTTATCAGTACATGAGTTTGATTATGTACTCATACTCTCGGGCGATCAGCTTTACCAGATGGATTTTGAGCAGATGATAGAAAATCACATTAAAGCTGATGCGGAAATTTCAATTGCTACTATCCCGGTACATGCTAATGATGTTCCTGGTTTTGGTATTTTAAAAACAGATGCAGATAACCTGGTAACCGCTTTTGTTGAAAAACCTAAAACAGATTTTGAAAGCTGGGCATCAGAGGTGAGTGATGAGATGGCTGCGCAGCAAAGATTCTACCTGGCATCAATGGGAATCTATGTTTTTAATCGCTCCGTTTTATATGAGCTGTTGCAGGGTAATGAACGGATCGACTTTGGTAAAGAAATAATTCCACAGTCGATCGAAACGCACAAAGTACTAAGCTATCAATACGAAGGCTATTGGACCGATATTGGTACCATCCCCTCCTTTTTTGATGCCAATTTGGGCTTAACGGATGATATACCACAGTTTAATCTTTTTGATAAGAACTACATATTTACCCGTGCAAGGATGCTGCCTCCATCAAAAATGAGCGGTACGCAGGTTGATAAAGTAATTATTGCAGACGGTTGTATCATAAATGCCAGCCATATTACACGCTCCATAATAGGTATCCGCACCCGCATTGGATTTGACACCATTATTGAGAATTGCTATGTAATGGGCAGCGATAACTACCAAACGCTTGAGCAGATTGAAGAATCAAGGGTAAGCGACTCGCCAATTATGGGTATAGGCGACAGGTGTACCATTAAAAATGCGATCATCGATAAAAACACCTTTATAGGCAATGATGTGCAAATTAATTGCGGCGAAAAACTAGAGGATGGCGACTACGGCACCCATACCGTACAGGATGGCATAGTGGTTGTTAAAAAACGTGCAGTTATACCAAATGGTACTATAATTTAAACAAAAGATACTACAAAAATGAAGTAGTAACAACAAAAAGCTCTTCGGAATTCCGAAGAGCTTTTTTGTTTATACAGTAATAGATTCGCCTATTGCAGGCAGTTTTAAATTAATGCCCGCCTTTATGAATTTTGCCATCACCTCCTCTTTATTGATCTTTATTTGAGGAAAAGTGTCATAATGTACGCCTATTACATTTTTACAGTTGATGAAACCACAGGCTTTAATAGCATCATCAGCACCCATAGTATAGTTATCACCAATTGGTAAGATTGCCCAGTCCAGGTTTTCATCAGCCAGCAATTTCATGTCATAGGTAAGCGCGGTATCGCCTGCAAAATATATTTTTTTGCCTTCGGAGTAAATCACATAACCTGCAGGATTACCACCATAACTACCATCAGGCATTGAGCTTGAATGCAAGGCGTATACCATTTTAACCCGACCGAAATCAAAATCAAAACCGCCGCCAAAGTTCATTCCGTGCATCTTTTCAATACCTTGTTTAGCCAGCCAGTTGCCAATGTCAGCAATGCAGATAACCGTGGCACCGCTATTTTTTTGGATAGGTACCACATCAGCTACGTGGTCGCCATGCCCGTGTGATAGAAGGATATAATCAGGCTTTAAAGTATTAATGTCGATATCCTTTGCCATTGGATTTGGCGAAATAAATGGATCAAATAATAATGTTTTACCCCCTGTTTGTATTTCAACAGATGAGTGGCCATAAAATGTAATTTTCATATTTAAGATTTTTATTTCAATCAAGATTATTTGCTAAACAAACTACCTAATCCGCCTAAACCACCAAACATTTGCTGTGTCATGGCAGCCATTTCGCTTTGGCTTACGTTATCGGCTTGTTCCAAAGCTTTGTTTATGGCAACTAAAAGCAATTCTTCCAGCTCCTCTTTATCGGCATCCTTAAAAAATGCAGGATCAATTTTTATGGATTGTATCACCTTGTTGGCATTGGCATTTACTGTGATCTTTCCACCTTCAGCGCTTCCGCTCACACTAATAGCATCTAAGCGCTGCTTTACCTCGCCCGCCTTTTGCTGGGCTTCCATTATTTTATCAAACATGATTGTTAGTTTAATTAGTTGATTAAGTTGGATTGGGTTGATTAAGTTTTATTTTTTTAACAATAGTTAGACAAGTAAATGGGTTAACAACCACTCACAAATCACTATTCAACCACTCACCAGCCCTACTGATCTTCCTCAACGCCGCCGCTACCCGTGTAGGCACTTTTGCGTACTATAGGCATGCCGGTCATTTTAAAAAGATCGTCCAAATGTAGCAAGCTTCCGTTTACCATGTTGCCCAGCAATACAATTGTTACGTCATTTTTCATATCGCGTAAGAATATATGCCTGAAACCATGCCACCATCCGGTGTGATATACCACCTTTTCGCCGGGAGCCTCAAACAAACGCCAGCCATAGCCATAGTTAAAATGCCCGCGAATCATCGGGTTGCGATCAGTATAAGCTGAATCCTGGGTTGCAGGCTTGATCAAATAACCGGCCCTAAGCGCACGGTCGAATAAAAACAGATCGCCAACAGTGCTGTAAACACCATAGGCACCCACAGGACCGTCTAAAAAGTTAGGGGCAACGGAGTATTTCCAGCTATTACGGTCGTGCCCTAAAACTTTGGTAGGTATTTTAGAATAAACCGCGGTTGAATACACATCGGTGTTTTTCATTCCCGCGGGGATAAAGATATTTTCCTTCACATACTCAGCGTAGCTCATCCCGCTAACTTTTTCGATGATGGAACCCAGCACCATAAAGTTGGAGTTGTTGTATAAAAAGCGTTTGTCGGGCTTGTTAAAAGGCGCGGGTTTGTATTGGGCTATCATATCCATAGCCTGTTGATTAGTGAGCCCTTTGCGCTGGTCGCGATGCTCGGCACGGTATACATCATCAATAAAATATACGTAGTTCATCATGCCCGAACGGTGAGTAAGCAACAACCTGATAGTTACACCGGGATAAGGGAAATTCGGGAAAAAGTCGCGCACATCCTGGTTCAGTTTAAGCTTTCCACGCTCCATCAATTGTAGTATAGCTGTTGACGTAATGGTTTTAGTAACCGATGCCAGTTGAAACTGGGAGTTAATAGTTAAACTATCCTGGTGCGGATAATTGGCCCATCCAAAACTGTTCTCATAAATTATCTTCCCCTTTTTTGCTACCAACACATTGCCGTTAAAACCGGCAACCTGGTGCAGGTGTTTCATGAAGGCATCTATCTGCGGATCACCTTTTTTAGGGTCGTATTTTAAATAGTTGCCCGGATTAAATGGTTTGCCAAGATCGGGAGTAGAAGAAACTTTTTTATTTTTACTCTGTGAGCAAGAGGCTATTAAAAGCAGGGAAAAAGTAAAGGGGAGGATGTTTTTGTACAATGTGGCCATAGATAAATTTCTTTCGCTAACAAACAGCGAAATTCAGAAATTATACAATCGCTCTCTAGTTTAAGTTTTAAACATTCGGATAATATTATGCACTTTTTGTAAATTTAGTTATGAATACCATCTGCAAATTTTTATTTATCCTGATAATCATTGGTTTAACTAATAGGCATTCATTTGCTCAAACTGATGATTCAAAAGCCCTGGTGAGGCAAGGCGTTGAGTTAAACGATGCCGGAAAATATAATGAGGCTATTGAAAAATATACAGAAGCTTTAAAGGCCGACCCTAATAACCAGGAGGCTGATTACGAAATGGGCTATACCCTATATAGCGCAGGCAAGGGAAAGGATGCAATACCTTATCTCGAAAGCATATTGAAATCAAACGGGTCAAAATATGAGGCTGATGACTTGCTTGGTTCAATTTATGATGATGCGAATGAACCTGAAAAGGCCATTGAATGCTACAAGAATGGTATTAAGGAGAATCGTGGTTTTGAACATCTGCATTTTAATTTAGGTATATCATACCTGCGGAAGAATGATTATGCTGATGCAGAAGCCTGCGAGATGGATGCCATAAAGTTAGATCAGCGCCATGTCAGCAACCAGCGGATATATGCCCTGGCCGAATATGACCAGGGCAAACGCATTTGTGCATTACTGGCCTGGTGTAGTTTTTTAATAATAGAACCTAATACACAACGATCGGTAGACGTATTTAATGATGTGCGGAAGATCATTAATTATGGATTTTCAAAACAAGCGGGAAAACCATTAAACATCAATATATCTGAAGCTGATATAAAGAATGGTACAAACCTGTCGTTGCCTTTGGTGGTTGTTGAATCAACTGAAGGCAAGAAAGATTTAAGCGCGGTTGATTCACTTACGCTACAGTTAACAGCGATATTTAAAGCCGTTCCGGAATTTGGGGAAAGCAAAAAAGATGAGTTCTTTTCAAATTATTATGCTAAATTTTTTGATCAGCTTGCCGAAAGCGGCAATATGCCGGCCTTTGTAAGGCTCATAAGTTTGAGCGTTTATAAAGATGACGACGTTGCCTGGCTTAAGGAAAACCAACAACAACTGAATGCATTGGATCTGTGGTTAAGGTCGGCACCGAGAAATTTTTGAGTAAGGTTGTGTTCTATCCCTCAACGCAATCGCGGTGTTTAGTTTATATGATTTGTTGCCTCATACAATTTCCTCCCCTGGGAGGAGTGCGGCCAATGTCATTAAGTTAAGGGATTTCATATCGCATCTCTTTGATTTTTAGTTACTTTAGGTCGGGTTCGGGCTCTGAATTTACCGACATGTCTTTCGATAGTACGGTTATTACGTATTGGA
>Ga0302300_1000545_pt1 | contig 25904 bp, 17 predicted proteins | sample III_Palsa_E1_1_FD_198756 | JGI IMG/M metagenome (GOLD analysis project Ga0302300, IMG submission 198756) | Peat permafrost microbial communities from Stordalen Mire near Abisko, Sweden - III_Palsa_E1_1 | ecosystem: Environmental > Terrestrial > Soil > Palsa > Peat permafrost | place: Sweden... | reverse complement strand
TTTAAAGCTGCTTGGTACCAATGAAGTAGATGAGGCCGTATATTAGATGAACCAACAGGTGAGGAGCGTGAAATTTTAAGAAAGGAAATTAATTATAGATATAATGTTAAGCAAAAAAAAATATCTTCTACTACGTCAGTTAAGCCTAAAGAGAAAGATATAAAACCAAAAGACTCAAAACCAGAAGATGCAAAAGCAAAAGGTTCGAAATCACAAGATCCAAAAGTACAAATAAAAAAATAATTTGAAATTATTTTTTATTTACTTAAGTTCTTTCCTCATTCGAATTATTGCTCTTGTTAATTCAAGAATTGGGATTGTATTTTAGGGAAAGTCCAACTATAATTGTTATATTATTTATTTTAATTTTAAAGGTTAGAAGTAAAGTTCTAACCAATACCATTTTAAGATAATTGATATTAAAATTATTTGACTAAAAAAGATCATTTTCTATACCCAAAAGTTGGCTTAATTTTCTTTTATAGAATAAATTTATTATAAAGTCTTATAATGTATATAAAAGAAAAGTAGAGTCTCTATGGGAGATGGCGTAGCAAAAGTTATTGGCTTAAAAGGTATACAAGCAGGAGAAGCTGTTGTTTTTCTACCTGGAAGAGATTTAAGACCTATTAGATGGTTTAGTAGTAAACTTAGGAAAATTATATATTTAAGTAAAAATAAGAATATTTTACGATTTTTAATCACTAAATGATCAATAAATCCATAAAAAATAATTTTGTTAATTCGACAAATTCAATTTTACAAGCTATTTATAACCATGTTTTATTTTATGCAACACCCCTAAACTTTAACTATGCTTATAGCGCAGGGTCATTAGTAGGTATTTTTTTTGCTTTACAAATACTTACAGGTGTTTTTTTAGCAATGCATTATACTCCAAGTACTGATACTGCTTTTGCCTCTGTAGTCCATATCATGGAAGATGTAAAATTTGGTTATTTAATGCGTTATATGCATGCTAATGGTGCGTCAATGATTTTTATATTCATGTATACCCATATTGGACGTGGTTTATATTATCGCTCTTATATTCATACACGTCGTTATTTATGATGATCTGGAATTCTTATATTTTTATTAATGATAGTCACTGCATTCATTGGTTACGTTTTACCTTGAGGTCAAATGAGTTTTTGAGGAGCAACTGTAATCACTAGTTTAGTAACAGCAGTTCCATTTGCAGGTCAAACTATTGCAGATTGGATCTGAGGTGGTTTTGCTGTTGGGAACGCAACCCTTGTTCGTTTTTTTAGTTTACATTATTTATTACCATTTATCATCTTAGGTGTTATTGCACTGCATTTAATACTTTTACATACAGTTGTATCCACAAACCCTCTTCAAATTTCATCAGAAAGCAAAGTTCCTTTTCATCCTTATTTTGTGGTTAAAGATCTTTTTGCCACAACAGTAGCTCTTTTAGGTTTTATGATACTTGTTCATTTTTATCCTAATGTCTTAGGCCATGCTGATAATTTTATACCAGCAAATCCTTTAGTAACACCTGCGCATATTGTACCTGAATGATATTTTACACCATTTTATGCAATTCTTCGTGCGTTTCCTGATAAATTAGGAGGAGTAATTGCTATGGTGTCAGCAATTTTAATTTTATTTATTTTACCACTGTACAATTTAGGAAAATATGATATTTGTGGACCATTATCGTTTTTCCATAAAACATTATTTTGACTTTTTGTAGCTACATTTTTTATTCTTATGTTCTTGGGAGGCAAACCTGCAACAGCTCCATATGTTAATTTAAGCCAAGTTGCTACATTCCATTACTTTGCATATTTTATATTTCAAATTCCTTTTTTCGCTTGATTCGAACGTACCCAAATTCGAATTATTGAAAGAAAAATGAAAACTTTAACAAATTCTATAAATAACTAAAGTGTGTATTATTAATTAATTAAATTTTTTTTATAACTACTAAAAATATATTGCTATTAATGTTTTTTCCAAAGTAATTTAAATTTATTTTAAAATTGTACTTTGCATATATCAATAAAGATACTCTTTTTTACAGGAAAAGTATTGATATTTTTTAACATAATATTTATTTTTAAATCAAAAAGCCTATAACTCAATTGGTAGAGTGTACGCTTGATAAGCGTAAAGTTGGTAGTTCGAGTCTACTTAGGCTTATTTGTACTTAATTTAACAATAATAAAATATCAAAACAAACACAAAATAATAAGGCTTAAATAGCTCAGTTCGGAAGAGCATTGGACTGAAAATTCAAGGGTCGTTGGTTCAAATCCAACTTTAAGCATAAATTTTTTTTCTTATTTTATCCCAATTTTAAGGGTAATTAGCTTAGATGGTAAAGCAGTTGGCTGTTAACCAAAAGATCGACGGTTCAAGTCCGTCATTACCCTTTTAAAATATTTAAAATATTCGTGTCGAAAGTTTGTAATTAAACACTGTTTGTTGATTAATGAGTTATCTTTATTTTCAATTTATCAATTTTTATCGCAGTTACAACTAAAACATTTAATTCCTGCCCTACCTTTATAAGATTTATTTTCAATATTTAAAGGCGAGATAGTGTAATGGAAACATATAGGACTCATGATCCTAAGATATTAGTTCGAATCTAGTTCTCGCTAAAATAGAATATTGTATTTTAAAAAATAAACATTTAAATAAACATTTACTATCTTATAGCAAAATTCTATTGTTTTAAAAAATTGATATATAATCTGCTACAGAAGAAATAGCTTAATAGGTAAAGCATCAGTTTGTCGAACTGAAAGATGCGGGTTCAAATCCCGTTTTCTTCGAAAAATGTTAGATATTTATTCATAAACTAAATAGACCAAAAGACGAAATAGTTCAATTGGTAGAATATTGGAATCATAATCCACAGGTTAAGGGTTCAAATCCCTTTTTCGTCATCAAACTTAAAACTAAGAATATTACTTAAAAAAATTTCAGGTAATTATAGTTCAGTGGTAGAATATTTGATTGTGACTCAAAAGATCATGGGTTCGATTCCCATTAATTACCTTTCAAGGAAAGTTGCTGAGTGGTCAAAGGCATTAATCTTGAAAATTAACGGGTATATACTCTTCGTGGGTTCGAATCCCTCCTTTCCTGAATAAAGATCCATTGTAAACCATAAGTTTACACTATAAAAAGTAAATAAAGCCTGTAATTCAATGGTAGAATAGACCGCTCATAATGGTAAAGTTATAGGTTCGAATCCTATCAGGCTTAATCCAAATAATTTCGATTACAACTGACTTAGCCTACTTGGCGAAATGGTAGACGCGCTAGACTTAAAATTTAGTTCTTTAAAAGAGTATCGGTTCAAATCCGATAGTAGGTAGTTTTCTTTTAATAAAAAAAATAAAATTTTAAGAACCGGGATGTAGCTTAGTGGTTTAAAGTATCTGCTTTGGAAGCAGAAGATCAAAGGTTCGAATCCTTTCATCCTGATTACGGAATATAAGCTCTCTTCGTCTAGTGGTAAGGACATTGCCTTTTCAAGGCAATAACGTAGGTTCAATTCCTACAGAGAGTATTATTTTTATTTTAACATTAAAACTATTAAAAAATAAATAAAGAGAAAGTAATTTAATTGGTAGAATATGAAGCTTCAAACTTCCCTATGAGGGTTCGAATCCCTCCTTTCTTGTAACTAAAGCGATTAAGTAGAGTATATAGCTCAAAGGTAGAGCGACGGCCTTTTAAGCCGTGGGTTTTGGGTTCGAATCCCAATATACTCATCAAATATCATTAACTTATTATACAAAAATCTATTTTGGAGTATAGCCAAGTGGAAAGGCAATGGTCTTTGACATCATGATCAGAGGTTCGAATCCTCTTGCTCCAATTAAAATCTATGGATTAATACCATATTTTACGAGTTTGCATAACCAAGATAGATTCTACATTTAGTTTTTTAGCAGCACCCATTAATATAAAAACAGCTTTTCTATAAGACATTGGACTTAATTCAAATAAAATGTGTCCTGCTTTTAAACAAGTAACTCAATGATCAACATTTCCTTTACCTTTTCCCATTCTTATCTCTTTCGGTTTCTGTGTGATAGGAATATCGGGAAAAAGACGTATTCATAAAATTTGATTTTTTTTTAAATGTTTTGAAATATATTTACGAATAGTTTCTAATTGTTTAACTTTAAACCGATTATTTCTTAAAATTTTTAAACCAAAAAGTCCATAGCATAGTTGAGTTGCTGATTTTTTGTATGTAATTGGCTTTAAAAAACCTTTTTGTTGTTTAATAAATTTTACGCTCTGTGGATTGAGAATTACTTTTTTTTTCCGCATTTTTATTTAAAAATAAATTCACATTTTAACTCCAAATGCACCAACACGTGCATGACTATAATCTGAACCAAAATTAATATTTTTGGTTAATGTTTGTAAAGGTATTTTGCCTTTGGTTAAAGAAATAGTACGTGCTTTTTTTGCACCATTTATGCGACCAAAAATAATAATTCGATAAGCTATTAATCGTTTTAAAGGAATAATTAACAAAATCTGTCGTAACATAAAAAGTATATTGGTATGTGTTTGTGTATGTTCTAATTCTTGTGCTATATGATTAACTAAAAGTTGAGTATCAAAATGTTTTCGGAATATTAATAAAATAGGAAACGTTCTTTTAACAAATTCTTTTCATTTTTTGTCTTGAATTATCAGTCTATATTTAGATGAAATTTGATCATCAGATATAATAGACGATTGTAATTTTAACAATAATAAACTATTATTAAACTTTTGAATTATTTTTAATTTTTTTAATTTTATTTTTTTTAAAAGTTGAGACTTAAATTTTAATTTTTTTTGTTTTATTAAAGATTTAATTCTGTTTTTTTTTTTTAATGAATTAAGAGAATATTTTTGGAAAAATATTTTATTTTTGGGGCGTAGATAAAAATATGATTTTATAGGAAAAGTTATATCTTTTTTTTTTAAAGAAGTAATATAGTTTTTTTTTTTTAATTTAATCTTCGGGGTTTGAGTTTGGAGTTGACCTTGGATCTGATGTTTGTTTTTATCAAGTGCTTTGAAATAGATTTTATAAAACTTCAAAGTGTTAAATTCATTCATTGAATTAAGTATTTTTATTTTAAAAGAAAGATTAAGATGTTGTTTTAAAAAATTTTGTAATATATATTTTAATTGATGTTTTATTACAAATAAAGATACGAGATGGGTATTTTTTCGAAAAGAAAATCTATAGTTCGTAAAATTTCTATTATAATTATTTTTTAACTTGTATGTTTTTTTTTTATTAAAAAGCTTGATTCTTTTAAAATTAAATGAGTTTGTTCTTGTCTGGCGTAGAATTATATTATTTATTTTTTTTCTCTTTAATTTTAAGCTTAAACTGTGAAGATTTCTTTTAGTTTGTTTATGAACCCATGATTTTTGTTCATTTCAACGTATTATCTTTGGCAATAAAAGAAATGTGGGTAATAAAGAAAAAAATCGGGTCTTAAAAAAAGTTATTTTAGTTTTTAATTGTCATAGTTTTCGTGAAAATTTGTAATTTTTTAAAATACTTCTGTTTGTATTTGTAGTTTTTTGAATTGGTATATAATAATAAGAGTCTAATAATTTAGAAAGATTATATTTAAATTTATTGAATATGAAAGTTTGAGTAAAATTTAAAATTCCATTACAATTATATATTTCTTTATTTAAATAATAAAAATAATATTGCGTTAAATAAGAATATCTTCAATATATTTGACTTTTAACAACTACTTTATTATTACTTTTAAGTTTTATTAAGTTGAATTGTCGTAACAAATAAAAATAATTTTTTATTATAAAAAAAATTATTTTATAATTAAAAAAAAATTTATTAGAGTAAGAGTGGATTTTACCTAATGTTTTATTATATGTATTTATCGGGTTAAGAGTTATAAAATCAATTCCTGATCTTAAAAAAAGTTGATTATTTTTATAGTGTTTTATTGAATTTTTCTGAAATGTGATTAAATTTCTATTTTTTTTTCTTTTAAAATAAAAATTAATTAATTGATATTGATAAGTTTGTTTTTTTCTAAAAAATTTTATTTTAGTTTCTTGATGGAAATAAGAACATTTTAAAAGAAAATACATATGAGTTAATTTTTTCAAAGATAGATATTTTTTTCACATTATGTTTTTTAAGTCGAATATCAATTTAATATATATAAAGAAGTTATTATTTTTTTCCTTAAGAGCTCATCTTTGATTCTTAAATACTTTTGTATATTTTTGAAAGAAATATATTTCTTTTTCTAATTTCTGTAATTGAAAATATATTTTTTGTTTTAATATTACAGAAAATTTTTTTTTATTATTCTTCAATATTTTTTGTGCTCCAATATAGTTTAATTGGTTATAAAAATGTTTTATTAGTTTTTTAAAATTTGAAGTTTTTTCTTGTTCTTGTTTTTTTCAAGTAGTATTTAAAATAAAAGTTCAATTTCTTAAATAAATACTATTATATCACAAAAAAGAAGGTAATTTTTTTTGCAAAGTTAGGAATTGATATTTTGTAAACCGTTTAAAATCCAAATGGTTATAATATAAGAAATAAAGTGAATTCTTATTTGATTGTAAATATATAGGGTATGAAAATTTCATCAAATAGTTTTTTGTTGTTAAATCCTTAAGTTTAGGCCTTAACTTCGAATGAATAAGCATAACATATAAAATTTTAGTTGACTTTTCATGAGTTCGCAATTGCCACAAAATTAATTTAAAATGATTAATAACTAAATAGGCTTTTACTAATAAATAAATTTTTAAATTTAAACTAATATCACGACTATAATTAGAAGTTTTTATAGGAAAAGAGCTTTGTTTTCACCCTTTTATATTTTTTAATCGATTTAAAATAGGACTCGTTTTAAAAGACATTAAATTGAAATTTTTAAAATATTTTAAATATTTTTTATTAAGCTATTTACGAACAGAATTTAATATTATTCTCTTTTCATAATATTTTAATTATTACTCTATGCGAAAAAAAAAAATTCTAAAATCAAAAACCTCAAAACAAAGAAAAATAAAAAATTCTAAATATCTTACTTTTAAGAGATCATGACCAAAAAAAACATTTAAATATAGTTTTTATCCATACATTGTTATTATTTCTTTCTTCAGACGTAACATATTTTTTACATTAACCAATTATATTGGTGCTACAAAATATTGAACAAACTCAGGACGTTCTGGGCTTAAAGGGCGAAGCAAAATTAATTATGCCGCTTTAACTACAATTACCGAAAACTTTTTTCAAAAAATCTGAATGCAAGGAATTCAAACTATGCTCTTAGTTTTTAAAAATTATAATAAACATCGCCATATACCTATTATAAAAGGAATAAAATTAAATTTAAAAAAACATCAATTTAATTTTATAGGAATAACTATTAAAAATCAAAATGTTTTTAATGGATGTCATCGTAAAAAACTTCGTCGTCGTTAATTTTTTAATTTATAAAATTATTCAATTCAAAAAAGATTCTTTAATTCGATCTTGTCTTCTTTCTAAATATCTATGTTGTGGACTATAGACTAAATAAGAAGCATTTACTTGAAGTAAATCTTGTTGGTTTGTTCCTAAATGTAAATTTCGTTTCGATTTATTTTGTCAAAATCAATATTTAATAGGTTGAGTTTCTAATAATATATTTTCAGTTATTCCTTTTTGAAGTAAATAAGGTTGCATTTTAAAATGAAAATTATTTGCTAAAGGATTATATTGAATAATATCATTAACATGAACAATATAATTTTCGTTCCGAATGGGTTCGATAAAAAATTTGTATTTTGAATATCAAATAGAAGGTTTTCAATAGGTTTTACAATAAATCTGACTTGGATCTTTTAATTGTAAAGGAAATGCATATCGTTTTAAATTTCCATAAAATTTATTTCAATTTTTTAATTGTATAGAATTGCTAATGAAAATAGCACCTTCTCAAATCAATCGTCGAGCTCAAAGAATGGTAGGTGCATAGTTTAAGCGATAGATTAATATATCTAAACGGGATTCAAACTTTTTAAAAAAAATATCGTTATGGCTTTCGAAAAATGATTTTTTTTTTTTTGTTTTATATCAAAGAGTTGAAAATTGTTTTCGGGTTGATCTTCCATAAAATCCTGAAATTACTTTTGCCATGATTTGATATATTCGAGCTTTTTTTTTGTTTCTTATTTTACCTTTGGCACCTGTTCTACAAATAAGTTTATCATATTGGTAATAAAGTTGAAAGCGTTTTGTTCTCAAAGGATTTTTTAATCGGGTATATATTTTCATATCCTGTGATGTGTCTCTATTTTCTTGACGTTTAATTTCGAACATGTTACTAAATAAGTTTTTTTTAAAAATAAGTGGGGTTAACCATGGTTCTCGTAAATCACGCAGTCAATAAAGTTGATATAATTTTTGAAAATTAGTAAACACATGTAAGTTTGATTTTATAGAAGATAAAGAACGTTGAGACCTCAAATAACTATATCATCAGCTAAATTTTAAACATAAGAAAAATTTAGAAATATTTTTTTCCCACGACATTTGAATTGGAGTAGTAAACGTTTGTGTTTGTAAAGAATTAGCAAAATTCTTTTTTTGATAAAATTGATTTTTAAAAATATATGTTTGTTGATGACTAGATAATAATAGATTCCCAAAAATATCTTTTAAAAAATCACATGATTTTTTTTTAGAAATATAATGATATTTTTCATAAGCATTTTCTAATCAAGAATTTCTTTGTGTTGTATCTGGAAAAGGAAGATCTCAAGGTTTAATTTTTGAACCAGGACTTCAATGTGTTTTTAAATTTCTACGAAGATAGGTTATTCGTTTATATTTTTTTCAAAAACGAAATTTATATTTAAGATTTGATTTTTTTGATAAAAAATATGAGTTATAGTTTAATTTTCAATAATAAAATTCGGAGTTACAAAAAAGATATCTTTTTTTTAATAATTTGGGACCTTTAAAATGACTTCTTGAATCTAAAACTTGTGTTTTATTTAATTCCGAATTTTTAATAATAATATTAGTAGAGATTTTACTTTTTATCTTTTTTTTTTTATTTTTATTTTCGATGTTATTTTTGTTTTTTTTTGGTATGATTTTCATTTTAAATACCGCTTATATCAAGAATGATGTTTACTTCGTTTTTCTACGTTACGTACCATTAATTTTTTATCAAAAAAAAGAACTAACCAACGTAAATTTCGTAATACATAGATTTTATTTAGAAGAATTTCCAATTTATGTCAATAATATGAATTATTCGAATGTATAAATATACGTTGATTTCTCTTAAGTCTTAAAATAGTTTGAAAATTTTTATCTAACACAAGATATTGTATATTACGTTTCAATCGAGTTAGTAAAGCAAAATTGAAATTTTTATTAACAGTTGCATTTCATCTTTCTAATAATACAAAATCTTTTCAAAACTTTATATTTATTTTATCAATAATCTTTTTTATTAGTACTAAATAAATAAATCTATATTTAATAAGAAAATTCAGCTTTTGATTTGACTTTAATTGTGTGAATAATTTAATTAATGTCCATATTGTTTTTTTTCGTTTAAATGTGTAATCACTAAATTCTAAAAAATACAATTTCAAATTTATTTCAAGTTCATCATAAAAAACACCACTTAGTTCATATGTTCGTCAAGGTTTTAAAGGTTTTAAAGGTTTTAAAGGTTTTAAAGGTTTTAAAGGTTTTAAAGGTTTTAAAGGTTTTAAAGGTTTTAAAGGTTTTAAAGGTTTTAGAAATTTTTGAGATTGTAAAGATTTTAATGGTATTAAAGGTCTTCAAGATGTACAATTTTCATACGCACGTTCCTTAGCTTTTTTTTTAGCTTCTCTTCCAGCTTTTCTAGTTTTTTTAAATTCTCTTTTTTCTTTCCGAGACATCTTGTTTCAATCAGATTTTTCTTCTTTTTCTGGTTCTTGAAAACTTATTTGTTCAGTATTAATTAATCTTCTATTATTATTTTTAAGTAAAATTTTAGCTTTCTTTTTAGGTAAAGTTCAAAATTTATTTCTAAGTCTAGTTTCAGACTTATATTTAAGTAAAATTTTAACTTTATTTTTATTATTAAGTAAAGTCTTATGTAAAAGAGCAAATTTTCTATGTCTTTTTTTTCTTTGAAAAGGTTTTTCAATTGGTTTCTGCTGAGTAAAATTATTTTTAAAATTAGAAGACATAATACTTGAATAAAATCAATTATGTCTTTTATTTATAGTTTGTTTAGAAATTAAATTAGCCAGAAATTGACAAAAAAAATTCACTAAAAAGATAGATGTACTATTTCCTAATAAAGGATAATCAATAAAATCTAATTCATCACTATTAGTTATCCCTACCACAGGAATTGCTAAAATTCTACTTTCCTTTATAATCATATAACTTTTACTAATATCTGGTATAATGATTAATGAAACGAATTTATTTTCTTTTCAAAGATTATTGATAGGTTGACGATATAATAACTCCAAATTTTTATCATGTTTATTTTGAAAAAAATAAGTAAACTTTTTAATATTTTTATTAATTAATGGACGTCAGGTCTGAATATCTGAAACATCTGCTGAACGAACAGTTATGGAACCTGGAAGCCATTTACCAGCATGAAATGGCATTTGAGCCCTTTTAGCAGCACTCTTAATAATAGTTATATATGTTGGTGTAGTAGTAGCAAATAAGATTTGTATTGGTGGAATTTTAACAAAAAAATTTGTATACTTATTTTGGGGTCAAAAAAGTAATGTCTTATTACTATTTGATTTAATAAAAGTCTTTTTTTTTGAAAAAAAATCTATATTTTTAGTTTGTGTTCGTCCTTTAAACGTTAAATAATTCAACTGATAATTTCTAAATAAGGTTTTTATGAAAGGGTAAATTCTCCATAATATGTATTGCAATTCAGTTATATTAAACAAATCAATATTGTTTCTTGTACCATAAATATATTGGGTTAACTTTTTATTTGTAAATTTTGGATTTTTACCTAATTTCAAACAATTTACCAAAATTTTATTTTTAATTTTATGTTGTTTATTTTTTATAATTTTTGAATCCACAGTACTTAAACTTATTAAAAAGATTATACAAAATGAGAAAGATAGGATTCGAACCTATGAAGATATTAAATCGGTGAATTTACAGTCCACTGCCTTTGACCACTCAGCAACTTTCTCTTATGCTTGTTTGGCGAAATGGTAGACGCGTTAAACTCAAAATTTAAATTTTGTCGGTTCAAGTCCGACAACAAGCAATTTTAGACTATTGAAAAAAAATTTAAGGTAATATTAGCCGAAAATTTATTTACTGTGTTTAAAATTAAACTAAATATTATAACTATAAAAATTTAAACTCCAAATAATATTAAAAATGCCATCATTAATCCGAAAAGTGCAATTGCTTCTGTTAACGCAAAGCCTAAAATAGCATAAATAAATAATTGTTTTCCTAAAGCAGGGTTTCTAGCAATTGAATTAATTAATGCCGCAAAAACAATTCCAATTCCAACTCCTGAACCAGCAAGAGCAATTGTAGCTAATCCAGCTCCAATAAATTTAGCAGATTGTAAGATCATATTTTCGTAAACAAAAAATTATCTCAAAATTAGACAATAACTTTTTACTTTGGTTTATACTAAAAACAAATATTTTGGTTCTTATAAACTATTAAAACTTTATTAAATTTTAAACAACTTTTAAAACTAATGTTTTTAAAGCTTCCATAGGGGCTTTTTGTGTAACTTCAAATGAAATTTCTTTTTGGTCTGAAGCTATCATAAGTAACCGTTGTTTTATTTTTTCTATGTTTTCAAGAGGAACTTCATCTAAATAACCTTGTAATCCAGCAAATAGCATTACTACTTGTTGCGTTACTGATAAAGGTGCAAATTTTTTTTGTTTTAATAATTCAACAAGACGAATTCCACGTGCAAGTGTTTGTAATGTAGTTGGATCTAAATCTGATGCAAAAGACACAAATGCTTCTACTTCCCGATATTGTGCAAGCTGTAATTTTAAAGAACCTGCAACATCTTTCATTGATCTTACTTGAGCAGCAGATCCAATTCGACTAACTGATAAACCTACATTGATAGCTGGTAAAATTCCTCGATTAAAAATATTTTTATCTAAAAAAATTTGTCCATCAGTAATAGAAATTACATTTGTAGGTATATATGCAGAAACATCACCTTCTTGTGTTTCAATGATAGGCAATGCCGTTAAAGAGCCTCCACCTAGAGTATCATTTAATTTAGCAGCTCGTTCTAAAAGCCGTGAATGTAAATAAAAAACATCTCCAGGATAAGCTTCTCGTCCCGGTGGTCGTCTAACTAAAAGAGACATTTGTCGGTAAGCAACAGCTTGTTTACTAAGATCATCATAAATAATTAAACTATGGCGACTACTTTTTCTAAAATATTCACCTATTGTAGCTCCCGAGTATGGAGATAAATATTGTAAAGAAGCGGCTTCAGATGCTGTTGCTGCAACAATGGTTGTATAATCTAAAGCTTTTTCTTTTCTTAAGCGTTCTACTATTTGAATTACAGTTGAGCGTTTTTGGCCAGTAGCAACATATACACAATAAATTTGATTTTGATTTTTTTTATTTTTATTTGGAAGAAGATGAAAAGATTTTTGATTAATAATAGCATCAATTGCAATAGCAGTCTTACCTGTTTGACGATCACCAATAATTAATTCTCTTTGACCACGTCCAATAGGAATCATACTATCAATAGCAGTAATTCCTGTTTGAACAGGCTGGTTAACTGTTTGACGTGTTATAATTCCAGGAGCTTTTGCTTCAAGAGCAAAATAATTTTTTCTAGGCAGTCGAAAAGCTTCTTTACCATCAATTAAATTTCCTAATGCATCTATAACACGACCTAATAGTTTTTCTCCAACAGGAACACTTACCAAGTTAGACATACGTCTTACTTCGGTTCCTTGGCCAATTAATCGTTCATTCCCAAAAATAGCAACAAGAATATATAATTTTCCTAAGTTTACTGTTAAACCATTTATAGGTTTTAAATCTCTTCCAGGTAGAAAAACAACAGCTTCTCCTGCTTGTATACCTTTTAAGCCAATAACTTTTGCTACGCCATCTCCCATAGAGACTACACGACCTCTATCTAATCATGTGAATTTTCTTTTTTTTTTTAATTTTTCATTAGATTTTGGTGTATTTTTTATAAGAGTATTCATTCGATTATGTTTGTTTAATAATGATTTGTCTTTTTCTGTAGGTAATTTTTCCTTTAATGTTTGGTTTTGAGTTGACACTTTATGTGTTGGTAGTATAGAAGAAATATTTTCTGTTTTTGGTCTCTGTACGTTTGATGCAATAACTGGTTTTTTTGGTTCATTAGGTTTTTTGTTAGGCATGTTTAAAATTTAGAGGCATTATTTAATAAGTTTTGAAATTAAAAATATGGCTTTATTATTAAAATGCTAGTTGGTTTAAAGAAAAAAATTATTTTCTGAATACGAAATATTTCAAATATTAATATTATATACTAATCCTGAATAAGTTATTAAAAGACCTATAACAAAGACTAAGAATGCTAAACTAAATGGCAAATATGTTTTTCAGCCTAAATCCATCAATTGATCATATCTATATCTAGGAAGTGCTGCTCGGACTAGAATAAATAAAAAAGCAATAAATATAACTTTTATACTAAAATAGAAATACCCTGACAAAAATGTAAAATAATTTAGGATAGGAAGTCAGCCTCCAAAAAAAAGTAAAACTAAAATAGTAGACATTAATAACATGTTACTATATTCACCTAAGAAAAACATAGCAAAAATAATTGAAGAATATTCAACGTTATAACCTGCCACAAGTTCTGCTTCAGCCTCAGGCAAATCAAAAGGGGCTCGATTTGTTTCAGCTAACATAGAAATGAAAAATAAAATAGTACACGGTAAGAGTGGAAAGACAAATCAACCAAATTTTTGTTGTGCAATTACAATTTCTCCAAAATTTAGTGAACCCGCTAATAAAATAACTGGTAAAATTAATAAACTTAAAGAAACTTCATACGAAATCATTTGCGCAGAAGATCTTAATGCTCCTAAAAAAGCATATTTTGAATTACTGGCTCACCCAGAAATAATAATTCCATAAACATTTAATCCTGAAATTACCAAAATAAATAAAAGACCATAGGATATATTAGCTGCATTAACTATTCATGATATTGTATTAGTAAAATGATTATAAAAAAAAAAATCAAAAATTCATTTAATACTTTTAATTAAACCTCATAAATTATTTTCAAACATATATATTTGCCGAAGACAATAGTTAGTATTTGTATGCATAGAAAAAGAATTCATTGCATTTATTAAACTATCTGTATAAGACTTGACGAAAGAAATTTCATTTGAATATTGTGGAACTCCTGGAATAATAGTTCAACCTACAATACTTAAGATTAATACCATAAGTGGTGCCATTAAAAAAATAATTGTATTGGCACGAGTAGGGATTAATAATTCTTTAAATAAAAGTTTAGCTCCATCAGCTAACGGTTGTAATAAGCCTCAAAAACCAACTACATTAGGTCCTTTACGACGCTGAATTGCAGCCATTGCTTTTCGTTCCGCAATTGTAAAATATGCAACAGCTATTAAGATACATATTAACTTAATAAGTGTAAAAATTATCAACTGTGCTAAAATAGTGTTAATAAATAATCCATATTTAATTAATTTTGCTATAAAATATTCCATTTTTGTTAGAAATTTATTGAAACTTGAATATGGGTAGATGTTTTCTTTTTTAAAAATTTAATTTAATATCTAATGTGCAACTGATATATCATTTATATAGATAGCTACTAAAATGGTAAAAACATACGCTTGTAAAAAAGCAATTAAAGCTTCTAAAAAAAGAATAATAGTTACTAAAATTCAAGGTAATATTGCTAAAATCATATAAGGAGAACTAGTTGTTAATAAACCTCAAGAAAAACCAATTAAAATTTTCAATAATGCATGTCCGGACATCATATTAGCAAATAATCGAATACTTAGACTAAAAACTTTTGCGATATAAGATACTAATTCGATTAATACCAGAAAAGGTGCTATAGCTAATGGAACACCACTAGGTAGTAAAAGATTAACTGTTTCTCATTTTGTTTTAAAAAAACCAATTATATTTATACCATTAAAATGACTTAATGCTATAAAAAACGTAATAATAAAAGAACTAGTAATAGTAAATGAATATGGAATTAAACCAACAATATTTGAAATAAGAATAAAAAGAAATAAATAAAATAATATTGTGAAATATTGACGTCTTTTTAAAGAAGTATTACTTACAATAATACTTTTTACTAAATTATATATTTCAATTAAAAGATATTGTCAAGTATTTAAATTACCTTTATCATAAATTATATTAAAAAATGATCGTATAAAAAAACTATTAAACCATAAAACTACTGTTAGATTTGTAATGATGGTTAAGCCTACTGGTAAATTCATACCAGATCAATAAAATCACAAAGCAATTATTTCAAATTGATCTAATGGATGTGAAAAAGAGAAAGTTTCTATGTATAAAGAAAAAAAAATTAACATTATTTCAAACCAAAAATAAGTCTTTTTTTTTAACGATTAAATTTTTAATACTAAAGTCAACAATATATATTTTATTGGTAAATTAATAATGTTTAAAAAGAAACTCGAATATACTCCAAAAACGAATATCATTAAAGTTAAAAGAACTAAAACATAAAATTCCATTCTATTCAAATCTGCAAAATTTATGATCACCTCGGATTCATTTTTTAAAGTCCCAAAAAAAACTCTATTAAAGAGCCAAATGGAATAAATAGCACTTAATACAATCCCTAATGCAGCGAACGAAACTACCAAATAATTTTTTTGGAATAATCCTACAAAAATTAACAATTCCCCTATAAAGTTTGAAGTTCCTGGAAAACTCATGTTTGCTAAAGTTGAAAAAAAAAAAAAGATAGCAAATATTGGCATAACTTGAACAAGACCACTATAATATGTTAAAGAACGTGTATGATATCTATCATATAATATACCTACACAAAAAAATAAAGCTGAAGAAACAAACCCATGGCCAAGCATTAAATAGACTGCCCCCTCTAAACCTTGTTGAGATAATGAAAAAATTCCTAATACAATCAAATTCATATGAGCTATAGAAGAATATGCAATAATGCGTTTAAGGTCATTTTGTCTAATTGTTGATAAAGATGCATAAACAACACTTAAAATGCCGAGAATATAAATACATGCACTAAAATAAAATGTACCTACAGGAAAAAAAGGAATTGTGAAACGTAAGAATCCATATCCACCCAATTTTAACAATAAACTTGCTAAAATTATAGAACCTAATGTTGGAGCTTCAACATGCGCTTCTGGTAATCATATATGAAATGGAAACATTGGAATCTTAATAGCAAAAGGAATGAAAAAGAAAAATCACAAAAAAACTTGTTCTTCTGCACTAAGAATCATAGTTAATAATGTTTCATATTCCGTAGAAGAAATTAAAGTATACAAATATAAAATACCGAATAGTAAAAAAAAAGAACCGAATAATGTATAAAGAAAAAAGTAATATGCTGCATTAATCTTTCTTTCCCTACTACCTCAGATACCAATCATAATAAACATTGGAATTAAAACACTTTCAAAAAAAACATAAAAAAAAAATAAGTTTGTAATTGTAAAACTTAAAATCAAAAAAAGTTCTAACAAAAATAAACATAATAAGAATTGTTTGACATTAAAATTTATTGTTTCACAAAGTAAAATACAAAACGGAAATATAAAAGTGGTCAATAATACAAAAATTAACGATAACCCATCTAGCCCGAAAGATAAATTTAGATTATATTCAGGAATAATAAAGAGTTGTGTAACAAATTGAAATTCAATACAGGATTCATTAAAATAAAATCAATAGTACAGAACTATTAAAAAAAAAGTTATACTGACAATAAAACTTAAACCAATAATTTCTTTTTTAAATTTACTTGGGATTAACATAAGAAAAAGAAAGCAAAAAATAATATATTCTATAAAATACAAGATTGTTGGGCTAAGGATTAACATAAACGAAGATTATTTGTACAATAATAAAGAATTATTCTTTATCTTTAATAAAAATGTTAATAAGAACCTCATCAATAAACAGTTAAGAAGAGGAATATTCACACAACATCAACAAAATGTCAATATCATGCTGCAGCCTCAAAACCGACATGTTGTTCTTTTGTTAGATTAAGACTATTTGGTTTTATATCTTTTTTAATTTCAAAGAATGGATGAGGAGTTAGTGATCAATCATCTCATACAAAAGAATTAAGATTCGCTTTAAATATAGTAAAAATATTTCCATATACTCTCATCAAACAAAAAATAAGAAAAATAGTACCTATTGTTACATGAAATCCATGAAATCCAGTAGTAACAAAAAATGTTGACCCATAGATATTTTCTTTTCAACTAAAAGTTATTCCATACTTATACTCTAACATTTGACAACATAAAAAAATAATACCTAATACAATAGCAATTAATAAATAAATCTTAAATCTTATTCCATTTATTTGACGATCAGTAAATCATAAATTCTTGTGTGCAAGTGTTGTTGCAAAACCTGATGATAATAATAATAATGTATTTGTAAGCGGAAGTTCTCAAATGTCTAAAGCCTGTAGACTTTTAGGCGGTCAAACGCAACCAACAGCTACGGAAGGTGCTAAACTCACATGAAAAAAAGCTCAAAAAAATGCAAAAAAAAAAAGAATTTCAGAAACAATAAATAATGCCATTCCATAACGTAAACCTTTACGAACTATCAAAGTGTGATATCCTGTATCAGATTCAATTAACACTGTTATAAATCAAATTAATATTACTAGAATAAAAGATATTCAGGCTAATTGAAATAAAAGATTATCCATATAATTTCAATATATTGAATTTAACGGATGAAATCAAAATACAAAACTTGAAACCAATAAAAAAATAGAAAAAGAGGTTAATAAAGGTAGTGAACTGTTCTGCACTAAATGAAAATAATGTCTCTCTTTTTTTTTAATAAAATAGAAATCAGAAGGCGATATCATTATCTTCTTTACCTATCAACTTCTCCAAAAACTATATCTTGAGTTCCGATGATAGTCACAACATCTGCGATAAGATGGTTTTTAACCATCATATCAAGACCTTGTAAATGTAAAAATCCAGGAGCTTTAATTTTACAACGATAAGGCCGACTGGTATTATCAGAAATTATATATACACCAAATTCACCTTTAGGTGCTTCAATTGAGGTATATATTTCTTGTGATGGCACAATAATACCCTCTGTATATAATTTAAAATGATGAATTAGAGCCTCCATAGAATTTTTAAATAAACTACGTGCAGGAGGTGTTATCTTTTTATTATTTGTTTTTACAGGACCTGATGGAATTTGATTAATAACTTGCGAAATAATTTTTAAACTTTCTCGCATTTCCTGAATACGAACACAATATCTATCATAGCTGTCTCCTTTTTCTCCTAAAGGAATAGCAAATTTAAGCTTATCATATATTTCATATGGTTGTTCTCTTCGCAAATCGTGATTAATACCCGATCCACGAACCATTACTCCACTAAATCCTCAATTCTCAGCTTGTAATTTTGTTACACATCCAATATTGATTAATCTTTGTTTCCAAATTCTATTTTCTGTCAATAATTCTTCAATTTCGTCAATTCTGCTTGAAAATTGTCTAGTAAAAAAATAAATATCATCTAATAATCCTTTTGGTATATCAATTGCGACACCTCCTGGTCTGAAATAGGCAGCATGCATACGGGCACCTGAAGTTCGTTCATAAAATTCCATAAGCTTTTCACGTTCTTCAAAAGCTCATAAAAAAGGAGTAAGTGCGCCTACATCCATTGCATGCGTTGTAATAGCCATTAAATGATTTAATATGCGCGTAATTTCACTAAATAATACTCGAATATATTGGGCTCTTAAAGGAATATGACATCTTAATATTTTCTCTACTGCTAAAGAAAAAGTATGTTCATTTGCCATCATTGAAACATAGTCTAAACGGTCAAAATAAGGTAATGCTTGTAAAAATGTTTTATATTCAATTAATTTTTCGGTTCCTCTATGTAATAAACCTATATGAGGAGTAGCTCTGTGTACAACTTCCCCATTTAATTCTAAAATTAAACGTAAAACTCCATGTGCAGATGGATGTTGTGGTCCAAAATTTAAATGAAAAGACTTAATTTCTTTTTTTTTCTTTTGTTTTATAACCATAGATAAACAATAAATTGTTCTAAAGAAATTTTTGAGGAAGATACTGATTTGTTTCGTTTGTATGAATACGATACTCTTGTGCTAAAACAACATTATCATATCGTAAATTCTGAATATGGTCCACATAAAATAATTCTTTAAATCCTGTTAAGGGAAAATCTTTACGTAATGGATGCCCATTAAAGCCATAGTCAGTTAAAATACGCCGCAAATCAGTATGTCCTGAAAAGAAAATACCAAACATATCCCAAATTTCGCGTTCTAATCAATTGGCACTTTCAAACAAAAAAATTGTTGATGGTATGGGATTTATTTCATTAATCTTAGTGACTAAAATTAATCTTGTGTTATAAAAATGACTTAATAATAAATAACTTATAGAAAATCGATTTTTTTTTCCAGGCACATCTGAAACTGCAATATCAATAAGTTGTGTAAATTGCATTAGTGAATGTTGACGTAAAAAAATAAGAGCTGGTGTTAAATGTACTGGAAGAATTTTTATTTCTAAACTATTTTGTTTTAAACAATATTCTTTTCAAAAGTTTAAGTCTAAAAGAGATACTCGAATTTGAGTTATTTTTATTCATAATAACCGTAGTCGTGTAAGCTTTGGTCTAGTTCTAGCTTTCAATCGTTTTATCATTTTTTTCTAATAAAAATAACTTAAAGAAATCAGTCCTATAAATAAAAACATTAACATAAAATAAGCATAATAATAAATACGACCCATTTGCATTTTTTTAAGTTTAAAAGCAGTATTAAAAGCTATGAAAGATAACCCTAAAGGTCCAAATAATTCTAAAATTCCTTTATCTTGAAGACTAAAAATATGACTATAGGCTAATTTTAATAAAGACCGATTAATAATTTCGTTGTATACAAGATCGAAATATCATTTTGCCGATAAGAAGCGATAAATAGGGCGCATGATTTGTTTTTTTTTTATTCTTTGACGCTTATAAACTAAATTTCCTAAAACCGCATTTCAAGCCCCATAACCTACTAAAAAACGAACTTTTTTTTCAACTTGTGAAAGAAATGATATATAATATTTAGGTGAATTTTGCGTTAGATTATAAAAAACTACAGAAGGTGTATCCACCTCTACGGTAGCTTTAATATAAAATCATTTTCGTGTTATATCTAGAAACGACGAAAATTTTTTTCTCAACACATCAGGAAAAGTCAAGATAGCATTTGTTGCTCGACTTGCAGGAGTAGGTAATAAATATATTAGCCGTGGGACAACAAGTAATTTTGGGCGAAATAAATACATTGTAACAAAATAAGGAGCCATTATCTCACGAAAAGAGTCATGACGATGAATTGGCGGTCGAATTATAGCTAATCTATATACAATTAATAAAGCTATAATTGCAAAAAGAAAAGGTAAAAGTTTAAGCCATCGTAAATTATAAGTTGAATTAAAAAAGGTTTGCTCTTCAAAAAAGGAAGAATTTAACAAGCCAAAAAATTCTGCTTCTAATTGATTATTATGTATAGGTAAAATAAGAATGCTTTCGTTCCAAAAATTAGTACCTAGCCCAACAAATAAATCTTTTGCTAAATAACCAAAAAAAATACTTCCAATACTTAAAATAGATAAAGTTATTGCCATTTTAAAAGGTAATTCATGAATATGGTTAACTAATTGCCGAAAAGTATTATTTGGAAAAAGAAATGTTAACATAAATAGTCGGAAAGAATAGAAAGATGTTAAAAATGCTGTAATTAATCCTAAACTATATGCGAATGATCCTTCAAAAGAATATTTTGTCAGTGCTACTTCTAATATAAGATCTTTAGAATAAAAACCAGTTAAAAAAGGTAAACCAATAAGCGCTAAAGTTCCAACCAAAAACATTGTTGCAGTAAATGGTAGTAAAGTAATTAAAGCTCCAAATTTTCGTATATCTTGTTCATTTGATAAACTATGTATAATCGCCCCTGCACTTAAAAATAATAGTGCTTTAAAAAAAGCATGATTTATCAAGTGAAATAATCCAACATGATAATTTGATAAGCCGCACGCAAAAATCATATAGCCTAATTGGCTACAAGTAGAATAAGCAATAACTTTCTTAATATCATTTTGGAATAGACCTGCAGTAGCAGAAAAAAAAGCTGTCATTGCTCCTACAAATGTAATAATCGCTAAAATATTAGGAACATATTCAAATAGTGGTGAACATTTTATGATCAGAAAAACGCCTGCTGTTACCATTGTTGCAGCATGAATTAAGGCAGAAACAGGAGTTGGTCCTTCCATCGCATCTGGCAATCAAGTATGTAATCCTATTTGAGCAGATTTACCCATAGCTCCTATAAAAAGAAGAAAACAAACAACAGTCAAAATTGATATCTTATAACTAAAAAAATAAAAATAACTTGTCACTAAGAAAGGTACAAGTGAAAAAATAATATGAAAATCAAAACTCTTAAAAATAAAAAACAAAGCTGCAATTCCAATCGTTAATGCTAAATCAGCTATCCTATTCACAATTAACGCTTTAATTGCAGCCTTATTCGCTTGAATTCGAGTATATCAGAAACTAATTAAAAGATAAGAACAAAGACCTACACCTTCTCAACCAAGAAATAAAATTATAAAATTATTACCAATTATTAATAAAAACATAAAAAAAGTAAATAAAGATAAATATGACATAAATCGTGGTAAATGTGGATCATGTGCCATATACTCAGTTGAATATAAATGAACTAAAGTTGAAATTAATGTTACCACAAACAACATAGCAAGAGTTAAATTATCGTAATATAAACCCCAATCTACATTTAAAGAATCAGAATAGATTCAAGTTCCAAATGTTAAAAAATATAATTTTTGACTATATATTGTTTTATATAAAAAGAAAAAAACACTTAATAAAGTCAAAAACATAAAAGATGTTGCTAGGATCGCTGACCCTTTACGACCGATAAGTCATCCAAATTGAACACAACAGACAAAGCTAAGTAATGGTAAAAAAATAATAACAAAAGACATAATACGATTTTATTAGAATTTCGATTTTGTTTTAAATTAATTCTAACCTTTTGAATTAAATAGTTTTACCTCATTAATACACTAAAAATAGATGTGAAGGAGAAGATGCTTTCTTAGTTAATCAATTTTTATAATCTTCTAGAGTAACCCCTTCAACAACAATAGGCATAAAAGCATGATTTATTCCACATAATTCACTACATTGTCCAAAATAAACACCAGTTCGTCTAATAAAAACTCCTACTTGATTTAAACGTCCTGGACAAGCATCCATTTTAACACCTAAAGAAGGTATAGCTCAACTATGTATGACATCTCGCGAAGTTACCAAAATGCGAATAGAAACACGTTCTGGTAATAATATACGCTCATCTACCTCTAATAATCTTAATTGACCTTTTGCTAAATCTTCTTCTAAAACCATGTAACTATCGATCTTTATAGTATCTTCAGGTCCTTTAATAATATAATCTGAAAATTCGTAACTTCAATACCATTGATTTCCAATTACTTTTAATGTTATTTGCGGATTATGAAGTTCATCAATTGCATATAATAACGCAAAAGATGGAATGGCAATAAAAACTAAAATAATAGTAGGAATAATAGTTCAAATAAGTTCTAACTGAGTATGGTGACTAAATGAAAAACGTTTAGTGAATGTATTTTTGTCATTAAATAAATAAACTGCACGTAGGAGTAATCATAGTACAGTAATTACAATTATTATTAAAAAAAATTGAATGTCGTGATGCAAATCGATAATTTTTTCCATAATCGGAGTAGCTGGATCCTGAAAATTCATTTGTCATTTTTCAGGAGCATCAAATTGGGTTAATAAAAAAAGATATTGACTTCAAGGAAGAAATTTTTTTATAGATTTAGATTCTTTATATTCTTTAGGTTTTATATTTTGAGCCGTAAAAGCATTATAAATTATATATAAAAATAAACAGGTTGAAATGACAGATAAAAATGAACCTAAAGAACAAATTAAATTTCATCCAGCAAAAGCATCCGGATAATCAGGAATCCGTCGAGGCATTCCAGCTAACCCTAAAAAATGCATTGGAAAAAACGTTAAATTTACGCTAATAAAAAAAGTTCAAAAATGTATTTTTGCTAAAAACACATTATATTTTAATGCTAAGACTTTTTCCATTCAATAATAAAACCCAGCAAAGATTCCAAAAACTGCTCCCATAGATAAAACATAATGAAAATGTGCTACAACATAATAAGTATCATGAAATGCAATATCTAAACCTGCATTAGCAAGAACTACTCCTGTTACGCCACCTACAGTAAAGAGAAAAATAAAACCTAACGTAAATAACATAGCAGGTACTAATTGAATACGCCCTCCTCATAAAGTAGCTAATCAACTAAAGACTTTAATCCCAGTTGGAATAGCTATAATCATTGTAGCTGCGGTAAAATAAGCTCTTGTATCAACATCCAATCCTACAGTAAACATATGATGAGCTCAAACAATAAAACCTAAGAACCCAATCGAAATCATAGCATAAACCATTCCTAAATATCCAAATATAGGTTTTTCAGAATAAATTTCGATGATTTGGCTTATAATACCAAAAGCAGGTAAAATTAATATATATACTTCGGGATGACCAAAAAATCAAAATAAATGTTGGTATAACACAGGATCCCCACCACCAGCAGCGTTAAAAAATACTGTACCCATATTTCTATCAAATAAAAGCATAGTTATTGCACCAGCTAACACAGGTAAAGACAATAATAATAATATTGCAGTTATAAAAACAGATCAAACAAATAAGGGTAATTTGTTAAAATCTAAACCTTTACTTCGCATATTAATAATAGTAACTATAAAATTAATTGCTCCTGCAATTGAAGAAGCTCCGGATAAATGTATGCTAAAAATAACAAAATCAACAGCTGGCCCAGAATGAGCTTCAATACCACTTAATGGCGGATAAACAGTTCATCCAGTTCCCGCTCCAACTTCAAAAAAACTTGACATTAATAATAAAATAAAAGCAGCAGGTAATAATCAAAAACTTAAATTGTTTAATCTTGGAAAAGCCATGTCAGGTGCTCCTATTAAGAGCGGCACAAATCAATTTCCGAAACCTCCTATTAATATTGGCATTACCATAAAAAAAATCATAACAAGAGCATGTGCGGTGACCATAACATTGTATAACTGATGATTCCCATTAAAAAGCTGATTTCCTGGATAGGCTAATTCTAAACGAATGACAAGTGATAATAATGTTCCAATCACTCCTGCAAAAATTCCGAAAATAAAATATAATGTTCCTATGTCTTTATGATTTGTTGAGTATAATCATCTACTAAAAAATTTGCGCATTTTTTTTAATTGTAATTTTATTTGATAAATGTTAATAAAAATTTTATTATTTAATTAATTGTTATTAGTTACTTCTAAAACATTTTTTTCAGTCGTACTTAAAGCTAAAATAATAGCTCCGATCATGGCAATAAATAAAATAATTGTTACTAATAAAAATAAATAACTATAATATGTATAAAGAACTTGTCCACAAATTAAAATATCAGTCGGGGTTTGATATAACGTAAAGAATAATGAAGTAATGTTTTCAATCGAAAATTTTACTGATGACTCTGAATTCAAAATTTGAGGTATATCTTCTAAAATATTATTTTTTTCTAAATATCACGTATATATTTTAGGTAAAATATCATTTTTCGTCACTGAATGATTATATTCTAAAGAATTACAAATTTTGTATGGATCTACTCCTAAAGTCCTTCATTCTAAAATAGCTTGAGCTAAATCGATAGCTAAATCATGGATAAAATTTATATAAATATTTCGACTTTGACTAAATAACAAACTATATTTTAAATTAATAACTTCATTAATATAAACATCATACTCTATATAATATAAAAACACATTCAGTAATAAATAATAAATTTTATAAAATAAAAATAGATAAAAACTAAAACTAATAATTAAAAAATCTTTATTTCAAGAATTTAGTGACGAATCTCTTAATTCTTTCAAATTAAACATCATTAAAACAAATAAAAAAAGAATCGCAATAGCTCCAATATAAATAATTATATAGATTAAAGCTAAAAATTCCACATGAATACTAATTAAAAATAAAGCAGTACTAAAAAAAATAAGAATCAAAGATACTAAAGCATATATAGGATTAGAAACAGTGATTACAATTATACTTAATAATAAAATCAAAGGTGGTAAAAGATTTATTGTTAAAGAATTTCATAAATTTTGCATAAATCGACCTCCTAAAATTCCGACAGAGCCTAAAATATATTCCCCCGCAGCAAAAAAAAAAATCCCTAAGATTAAAGCTCCTATAATATGTAATAGCAATAAAATTAATATTTTTACAACACGATATCTAAATAATATTGAAAATAATGAATTTGAATGTAAATTAGTTGAGTGCTTCATAAAATAAAAATTTATATTCCTGTTAAAGG
>Ga0302300_1000543_pt1 | contig 25948 bp, 18 predicted proteins | sample III_Palsa_E1_1_FD_198756 | JGI IMG/M metagenome (GOLD analysis project Ga0302300, IMG submission 198756) | Peat permafrost microbial communities from Stordalen Mire near Abisko, Sweden - III_Palsa_E1_1 | ecosystem: Environmental > Terrestrial > Soil > Palsa > Peat permafrost | place: Sweden... | reverse complement strand
GTTTATGCTGCTAAAGCATCGGATGTATTTCTTTGCCAGCAAAAAGGGTGGTCAGTTTGCCACGGAATAGGGTGTAACATATCTCCGAAACACCCAAGTCTGGCAACATGATCGAATTTATCCGGTCAATTTCGACTTTTTGACTTCCAAAATAATCACATAAGCTATTTACTACTGTTAGTATCGGATAGGCACTCCCTTTCCTACCCTGTTCTTTCAGTTCGCTTATATAATGCCTTGCAAATGCAATAATATCAATTGGTGAATTATCGTCGGCTTGAGTCAGGCGAACTGCCAATTCCTTAACATCCAGATGTATTAATAAGCGGTCCAATTCCAGCAACCGCATTCGATAATTTGCGATATCGGTAGAAATAACTGACATCAAAAATCTATCTTTTACAGTCAAGTCTTTTTTTAACTGTTTTTCTCCCGCAAAATGATTCGTGTTAATGTAAGTTATTTTACGATTGTGAGTCAATCGATACTTAATATTATAAGTACCGTCTTCCTTTTTGTGGTGTTTGAGAACCACTTCCTTAATTGTAGCCATCCTGACGAATTCCATTGTAAAACATTTGTAAAACATTTTCGTCAAGTTGGGCAGTTTTTCGAGTTTAACACAACGCATCAGCTTTCAACTGACGAATTTCATTTTTATCGAAAATCTGCCCTGAGGGCATAAAAAAAGCCCTTTTACAGGTGTAAAAGGACTTTTATAAAGGGGGTAAATGATGGGGCTCGAACCCACGACCCTCGGTACCACAAACCGATGCTCTAACCAACTGAGCTACATCTACCGTTTTTCAGTGTTGCAAAAGTATAAATCTTATGCCTAAATGCAAAGCCTTTTTTAATATTACATTTGGCTTACCCGTTAAGCCTATCCGTTAGGTAAATTTGTACTATGGCTGAGCAGTTGATTGAACTTAATGTAACCGGGATGCACTGTAACAACTGTGCCATATCCATCCATAATTTGCTGGCTAAAAAAGGCCTGCAAAACATATTGGTTGATTTCGCGGGCGAAGAAGTAAAATTCTCAACCGATAACGAGGCTACAGTCCCCGGTATTATAAAAGATATTGAGCAATTGGGTTATAAGGTTGTTGACGACCCCGCGCTGCATCCGCCAAAATTTTATGAAAAGGTGGAGAACAAATTCATCTTGTGCGCCATCTTTACCGCTCCGTTATTGCTGCATATGCTATTGCCCTGGCATTTTTTACAAATACCTTTGGTACAATTACTATTATGCCTGCCTGTTTTTATAGTTGGGTGCCTGCATTTTGGCAAAAGCGCTTTCAGTTCGGTTAAAAATGGCGTACCCAATATGGATGTGCTGATCTTTGTGGGCTCAACCGCAGCGTTTATTTATAGTTTGATAGGCACTTTTGAAAATTTAGGCGAACGTTATGAGTTTTACGAAACTTGCGCTACCATCATCACCCTGGTATTATTGGGCAACGTTTTCGAAAAGCGTTCGGTTACACAAACCACATCTGCAGTAAAAGACCTGATAAAAATTCAGCAGGTTAATGCCAACCGTGTAATTAACGGCAGTATTGAAGTGATCAGCGCTAAAGAAGTGCTACCCGGCGATACGTTGCTGGTTAACGAAGGCGACAAGATCCCTGTTGATGGCGATGTGCTTTCGGGCAATGCATCTGTTGATGAATCTATGCTTACCGGCGAGAGCTTACCTGTTGAAAAGAGTAAATACGATAAGGTTATCGGCGGCACTATCATTCAGCATGGCAATATACATATAATGGCTACTAAGGTTGGTTCAAACACTGTGCTTGCGCAGATCATCGACCTGATGAAAAAAGCGCAGGCAGCTAAACCACCCGTACAAAAATTAGGCGATAAGGTAGCCTCCATATTTGTGCCGGCTGTTATATTAATTTCGCTCCTCACCTTTGTTATAACTTATTTTGCGGGCCATACACCTGTGCAAACCGCATTGATGAGCGCTATTGCCGTTCTGGTAATATCGTGCCCCTGCGCCATGGGTTTGGCCACTCCTACGGCTGTTATGGTTGGGCTCGGCAGGGCGGCAAAAAACGGCATACTAATAAAAGGCGGCGATACCATTGAGGCCGTAGCAAATACCAAGTTTGTGGTTTTTGATAAAACCGGTACGCTTACCACCGGCAAGTTTCGTATTAATGAAATAAAAGCAGAGGATGATACCAAAATTGAGAACATCCGCGGTGTTATTATAGCTATCGAGGAGCGGTCGAACCATCCGATAGCACGTTCATTGGTTAATGAATTAAAACCGCTGCCACAGCAAAAGGTGATACTGCGCAAAGCTGTTGAAGAAAAAGGATTGGGCATGCGCGCCGAAGATGTGGATGGCAATAATTACTTTTTAGGCACCGCGAAATCAATAACCGACGGCGGGTTTAACATTGCCCTTTATAAAAACCAGGCGCTGCTGGCCCAAATAGCCATTGATGATGAAATAAAACCCGATGCCGCTGACTTAATAAGCAAGCTTAAAAAAATGGGCATCACCCCTGTACTATTAAGTGGTGATAAACAAAACCGCTGTTTAAAAGTTGCCTCGGCCATAGGCATAACTGAAATACATTCAGAAAAACTGCCTGATGAAAAACTGGCTGTAATTGACATATATAAACAAAAAGGCAAAACCATTATGATAGGTGATGGCATTAACGATGCCCCTGCCCTAACCCAGGCCGATGTGGGCGTATCCATGAATGATGCCAGCCAGGTAGCCATACAATCTGCCAGGGTGATCTTACTGAATACCGATCTGCATTCGGTAGTTAAATTTTTACAGATCAGCAAACACACGCTCATCACCATTAAACAAAACCTGTTTTGGGCATTCGCCTATAACATAATAGCCATACCTATAGCCGCTTTCGGTTTTTTAAACCCGATGGTAGGTGCGTTCGCTATGGCTTTTTCTGATATTGTGGTGATCGGGAATTCGCTGCGATTAAAGACAAAGCGTATAGCCCCCTAACCCCCTAAAGGGGGAATGATTAAGCATTCTTATAATTTTATTATTATTTTTAGCCACTATACCGGCTCCCCCTTTAGGGGGCTGGGGGGCTAATGATTGAAATTTTTACAGACGGTGCATCAAGCGGGAACCCGGGGCCGGGTGGTTATGGGGTTATTTTGCGTTCAGGCAAGCATTATAAGGAGCTTTCTGAGGGCTTCCGCAAAACTACCAATAACCGTATGGAACTGCTGGCTGTAATAAAAGGGCTCGAAGCCATAAAAACACTAAACCAATCTGTCCTCATTTCATCCGACTCAAAATATGTGATCGATGCCATTGAAAAACGCTGGGTGCATGGCTGGGTGGCAAAAGGTTTTGCCGGCAAAAAAAATAAAGACCTGTGGCTCCGCTATCTCGAAGTAAGTAAGTTGCACAACATTAAATTCAATTGGGTACGCGGCCATAACGGCCACCCTGAGAATGAGCGCTGCGATGAACTGGCCGTAGCCGCAGGCAAACAAAAAGATTTGCTTATCGATTCCGTTTTTGAGATGGAAAACGCTTTAGCCAGTAGGCAGTAAACAGTTTGCAGTAGGCAGTTTGCAGTTGCCTGTTTGTTTTATCATAGCTAAGTTCTCGTAAGTTTTTTTGCCTACTGCAAACTGGCAACTACCTACTGCAAACTATTTCACCAACTCAATCACCTGCAGATCCTTTATCTTATCCCCATCAATACTAAAGCGCATTAAGGTGCGCACTTTTTGCCAACCCTGCTTGCCTGCCGCGCCGGGGTTAAGGTGCAGGCAATTGATCTTTTTATCGTAGATCACCTTTAAAATATGTGAATGCCCGCTGATAAATAATTGCGGTGGATTGGCATAGATCTCCGCACGTACAGCCGGACTGTACCTGCCCGGATAGCCGCCGATATGCGTCATCCAAACCTCCACATCCTCACATTTAAATCTTAAATTTAAGGGATAGGTTTGCCTGATGTCCTGCCCGTCGATATTACCATATACTCCTTTTAATGGTTTAAATGCCGAGAGTTGATCAGCTAAAGCTATATCGCCGAAATCGCCGGCATGCCATATTTCGTCACAGTTTTCAAAGTGTTTAAAAACTGCTTCGTCTAAAAAGCTGTGAGTGTCGGAGATGAGGCCTATGCGGGTCATATTTTTACCTGTTTATATTTGCGTTATTGCGAGGAATGAAGCAACCTCACATACAAAGCCGCCATTATGCATGTTCGATACTTATCGTGTGGGGTTGCTTCGTTCCTCGCAACGACGCACGGTGAAATTCCGATGCCAAATTTCGGGTTTTATTCAAAAGATAGTAAAGAAATTTTTTAAAGTATATCTGTATGCTTCGGAATAATGTTTGGGCTCATCATATATCACCAGCTTTTCATTTATAGTTATAATTTCTTTAAATCCAAAACACAGTATTTCCCTGTGCGGCTCCGAATTTTCAAATGAATGTATGGTTATAATTTTTTGCAGTTGCAATTTCTTCTCCATTGCTAATGTTTTAACCAAACCAGCCGCCTGCAAAGCTAATACCAGCCAGCATAAACCATTCCCGGTTAAATGGGCGGCAACATCTTTTATCAGATCAGCAAAAAAATCTTCACCAACGTGTTTCGCCAATGTTTTTTTAGCCTTCGGCGATTCGAGTGAATTCAAATGAAATGGCGGGTTAGATACGATGAGGTCGTACTTTTTTGCAGGATATTGGTTAAAGAGATCTTTAAAATCCAAAGGGAAAACAGTTAACCGCTGTGTAAAGGGAGAATTTTTAAAATTCATTTCTGCTGTTTGCGCGGCGGCCTGGTCAATTTCAACGGCATCAATTTTAGCTGATGGAAACCTTTGCGCCAGCATTAAAGCAATTACCCCGGTACCTGTACCTATGTCCAATATATTTTGCGATTCATTAGCCTCTGCCAAGGCCCCAAGCAAAACGCCATCCGTATTTATCTTCATGGCGCAGCCGGTTTGATCAACGGTGAATTGTTTGAATTGGAACATATCTCCCATATCTACTTCTCCACCAACTCTATCGGCAACCCATCCGGATCAGCAAAAAAAGTAAAACGTTTGCCGGTAAACTCATCAATACGGATTGGTTCAACCTCAATGCCATACGCTTTAATATGAAAAATTGCCTCATCAATATCATCCACTCCAAAAGCTAAATGGCGCAGCCCGGCTGCCTCGGGGCGCGATGGCCTTGGTGCGGGGGACGGAAATGAAAAAAGCTCCACCTGGTATTGCCCTGCAACTTCCAGATCGAGCTTATATGATCTTCTTTGTTCGCGGTAAACCTCCCGCACAATTTTTAAACCGAGTACCACCGTATAAAAATGCTTCGATTTTTCATAATCCGAGCAAATAATAGCGATGTGATGTACCCCGTTAAGTTTAAGCATTCTTAGGAACTGTAATTTAAAAGTCTCCCCAACAGGGGGAGATTTAGAGGGGGCTTACTCGCCTAAAATATTGTGCAGCACATTATCGTAAACCATTTTAATATCGGTTATATGACCGAACAGTTCTTCATCCACATTTAAAAAACCGTTGTTAACAACACCCAGCAGGCTAAAATCTACTTCGCTGGTGGCCATCATTTCAATAAAGCGTTCCTGGTCGTCGGGCGCAACGCTTACTACTACCCTGCCCTGTGCTTCGCCAAATAAAAAGGCATCTTTACGTATGGCGCTATCGGTTTCCATATCAAAACCCAAACCATTTGACAACGCCGATTCAACCAGCGTTACATACAAACCGCCATCAGCCACATCATGCGCCGATTGTATTACTTTATGTTTTATCAATTGTTTTACTACCTGGTGCATGGCGTATTCCTTATCCAGGTCGAAATATGGTGCCGGGGCGGCCAGTATTTTATGCCACGAGGCTAAATATTGCGATGAAGCAATGTCATTTACCGATTCGCCTATCAGGTAAATAATATCATCGGGCTGTTTAAAGTCTGATGTCATGATGTTGCTTATATCATCCATTACACCCAACATACCTATGGTTGGCGTAGGGAAAACAGAACCACCATCAGCCGATTGATTATAAAAGCTCACATTACCACCGGTAACGGGTGTTTCAAACTTGGTGCAGGCTTCGCTCATGCCTTTTATGGCGCTTACAAATTGCCAGTAAACTTCGGGTTTGTATGGATTGCCAAAATTAAGGCAATTGGTTATAGCAACCGGTTCGCCACCTGCGCAGGTGATATTACGCGCGGCTTCGGCCACAGCTATTGAGCAACCTTTTTGCGGGTCGGCATAAACATAACGCGAGTTACAATCAACCGTTATAACAATAGCTTTATCCGTACCCATAACTGCTACCACAGCTGCGTCACTTGGGCGGTTGGTGGTCATGGTGGATACGCCTACCATCGAGTCGTACTGGTCGGTTACCCAACGTTTCGAGGCAATATTCGGATGCGATAATAAATGCTCGGCAACCGCTATCAGATCAGCAGGCTCTTTTACATCTTCTGTTTTAAATGATTGGTTTGCTTTGAAATAAGCAGGCTCTTTATACTCACGCTCATAAACCGGGGCTCCTCCACCTAAAACAAGGTCATCAGCGGGCACGTCGGCCACCAATTCACCGTTCATATAATATTCCAGTCGTTGGGTATCGGTAACTTCACCTATAATGGCGCAATTCAGATCCCATTTATCAAAAACGGCTTCAACCTCTGCTTCCCTGCCTTTGTGAACTACGATCAGCATACGTTCCTGCGATTCTGAAAGCAAGATCTCAAAGGGCTTCATGTTTTCCTGGCGGGTTGGCACTTTATCAAGGTAGATACGCATCCCATGCTCACCTTTTGCCGACATTTCAGAGTTGGAGCAGATGATACCTGCCGCGCCCATATCCTGCATACCCACAACAGCGCCTGTTTTTATTACCTCAAGGGTAGCTTCCAGTAATAGTTTTTCCTGGAACGGATCGCCAACCTGAACAGCCGGAAGATCATTTACTGAATCCTCTGTAATATCTTTTGACGCGAAAGCCGCGCCGTGTATGCCATCTTTGCCTGTTGCCGAACCCACTATATAAACCGGGTTACCCACACCATACGATGTTGCCGATACGGTTTCGCCTGCCTTAACTATCCCTGCAGAGAAAGCGTTGACCAAAGGGTTAACATTGTAGCATTCATCAAAAAACAACTCGCCGCCAACGGTTGGTATGCCAAAGGCATTACCGTAGTGGCTGATACCTTTAACTACACCTTTTACCAGCCATTTTGTACGTTCAAGCTTCAGATCGCCAAAGCGCAGGGAGTTTAGCTGTGCTATAGGCCTGGCGCCCATGGTAAATATATCGCGGTTTATACCGCCAACACCCGTTGCCGCGCCCTGGTAAGGCTCCAATGCTGATGGGTGATTATGTGATTCAATTTTAAAAGCGCAGCCTATGCCATCGCCAAGATCTACAAGCCCGGCGTTTTCTTCGCCTGCCTTTGCCAGCATACGCGGGCCATCCTTAGGCAATGTTTTTAGCCAGGTGATGGAATTTTTGTATGAGCAATGCTCGCTCCACATTACCGAGAAGATGGATAGCTCGGTAAAATTGGGTACGCGCCCCAATATTTCTTTTATGCGTTCAAATTCTTCGGGTAGTAAGCCTAAATCTTTGGCGGTTTCAACAGTGGTTAATTGCAGCTGCTCCAATGTGTTTTTATTTATTTTGAAAGGATGCGCGAAGTTAGGCAAAAAGCTGGAAAAAGATGAAAGGTAAAAGCAGAAAGGTTAAAGGCAAAAGGTAAACGCAGACAGCTTAAAAAATATGTATCAAAAACAAAAAAAGGACAAAAATGAAAGATATCACCTTTGTCCTTTCAGGTTGCAGCTTCAACACATTTATCCGTTACCCCTCTTCTTTCAGCTTTAACCTTATAATTGTCCCGGCAGCTTAGTTATCATCATCACCCAATATAAAATTAATGGGGATATTATATTTTACACGTACCGGCTGGCCGTTTTGTATGCCTGGTTTCCAGGCTGGTGCCAGCTTTAAAACGCGCAACGCTTCTTCGTCCATACCATAGCCTGCGCCACGGTCAACCATAAAGTTCGACAGGCGGCCATCCTTTTCAACAATAAAGCTTACCCAAACCTTACCCTGCATTTTATTATCAACAGCCATATCAGGATACTTTAAATGCTTTTGAATAAATTTAGCCCAGGCGGCTGCCCCGCCAAAAGGTTCGGGCATTACCTCAAGCCCGGCTATAGATACCGGTTCATTGCTATTACCGGGTGTAGCACTTGTACCTGTACCACCTGGCGCACCGGGTGTAGTACCAGGAGCACCGCCGGGCACTTTAACATCTAACGGGCCGATAGCACCTTTAAGATCAGTAGTTTTGGGGGGGTCATTAGCAGGCGGTTTGCTTGATACCACAAATGGTATATACGCCTTTGTGTTAACGGCTGCCGCTGGTTTTGCCGAAATTGGTTTGGGTTGTACAATGGGCTTTGGCGGTTTTATAACCGCCGGATACACATAGTTACTAAGCACTACCGGTATAAGCCTTTGTACGGGCTCATGTGTTACTACGGGTTTAATAACAGCACCAATAATAACGCCTGCAGTAATAACACTTAAAAAGGCAATGGACATGGCCGTAGCCATGGTTCGGCCATTGTGCTGCCTTAATTCATAAGCGCCGTAAGCTTTGTTACGGTCGTCAAATACAAGCTCGAGCCACTCAGACTTGTACAAATCAAATTTTGAGATAAGCATGTTTGTTGAAATTAAATTTTATAAATAACGTTTTAACCTCCCATATAGTTTACATATCATATAAAAAACAACCAATTTTAACACTATTTAACATTGATTGCCAAATTTAAGTTTGAATGCAAAAAAAAAGCCACATTTTTGATGTGGCCTTATGTTATTAAATGTTAAAATGGTTTAATTACCAGTCTTTTGTGGATATTACTTTCTTCTTTATTTCCTTTGGCGGCAAAGCCGATGCCTTGATCATATACGCTTTCAATTTATCGCCAAATTGTTTGCTGAAAGCGCCGGCCTGGTTCAGATAGCTGTCTGATTGTTTTTTATCCAGCTTTGACAAACCGCTTTCAAGTGGGATATCAACACCCTGTTCGGGTACCGAGTTGCCGTAACGGTCGACCTTATAAGGGGTAAATACAAAATCTGTTAGCCAGTACCTGTATTTCTGGTCTTTGCATTCAATATAATAAGTATAATTTATTTCTCCGTCGATATGCTTGGCAACAGCAAGCCCGCTTACGATAAGAAATTTTCCTGTTCCGGTATAATTACCACTTGTTTCGCCTTTCTTAACTGTATTTTTAGGATAAGCCGTTTTTGCAAAATATAAAGCCCTGTCCTGCAAGGTATCAATAGATAAGCCGGGCTGATCTACCACCTGGTAATAAATGTATTTATTGTGCTCATCAAATGATAACAGATCCTTTTGAGCTACAGCGGCTTTTACCGATAACATGCAGATGAAAGCAAAAAGTATTTTTTTCATGCCATAAAGATAAAAAAGCCGTCCGGTAAACGGAACGGCTTTCAGTCGAATTTATAGGAGCGTCAATTAAAATGCATAAACTGCGGCTAACACAAATTGTGTAGCGCTGGTAGTTGGTGCGCCGTTATTATCAGTAAAAATAGTGTTTGTTTTATTGTTAATATTGTCGAGCCTTATTTCAGGTATAAATGTTAGGGGGCCTGCTTTAATATTAGCTGTTAGGGTTGACGCTAATACCGAGCCGCCTGGCAGTGGTGCTGCGGGGTGTGATATGTCATTCCATAAGGCTGCATCGCTTGATGAATTTGTTTTAAAGTACTCTTCCCTTAAACCTAATGTTACAGCTTTTGAAACCGCTATCTGAGGGTACAATGCTACGCCTGAGAAGCCATAAGTACCACCGAATGAATAATGTGCAGGGCTAAATGTAGCGGCGTTTAAGCCTAACTTAAATGCAGTTGTAATTTGGTAAGCTGTAGTTAAGTCAAATTCGGTACCCGAAGTTGGCCCCGTAGCTACGTTAAGATAGGCTGTCCAGTTTTTTACCGGGGTTACTGTTAACTGCGCGCCAAAAGTTGATACATCATGCGCCGAGGTATAAGCATTCCATTCATCATTAAAAATACCGGCCATTAAACTTACCTTATCAGAGAAAGCATAAGTTAATTTAAAGCCCGCATTCTGGAACGGCCCATTGGTAAATAAATAAGAAGTAGAGTAGTTAAAGTTTCCTGAAGGAGAAATTACTTCGTAACCAATAAAGGTTGACATATAACCTGCAGAAGCGTTTAATTTAGAGGTAAGGTTATAGGATACATATAAGTTTTGGATATGATAACCCGAAGTTGGGATAGATGCATCACTGCGTGGGCCGAATGATAACTCACCAACGAAAGACGCGTTTCCAACGGTTTTCTTTAAACCGAGGTCAACCATACCAATTGATATGGAGTTATTGTCGGAAGCAAAGCTGGTAGGGATATTGGCATGCCCTGAGAAATCGTCTTTGTAATAAGTATCTACCGAGCCGTAAAGTACCAGCGGTGCATCGGCAGTAGTTTTAACTGTATCCTGCGCTTTTGATGCATAACTGAAGGCTGATGCGGCAAGTAATAAAAGTAAAATTTTCTTTTTCATGTTGATTAAATGGTTGAGATTAAAAAAATAAGGTTGCTTGATGATTAACTGGTACATTTTTTATGTTTTGCAGCATCCTGTACCAAACAGATGCCGTTATTGAAGAGTTAAATACAACTAACTCATTTTTAATTATTTATAATTAACGGGGTGGTAAAATTTATAAAATAAAAATCCTGTTACCTATCATACTGATAGGTTGGGTGATAAAAAAATAAGTGTCAGAGATGTAATAAAAGCCCCTGTGCGGTTAATGGTTGAGCTTACCGCACAAGGGGCTTTTTATAGTTATTATGCTGATACCGTTGCAGGTTTTTCGAATAACCCGCTTAAGCTGATATCATCATCCTGGGCAGGATAAACTTCGATACCGTGATCGAATACATCCAAACCACCCAGGCCTAATTCGCCATGTTCTTCAACACGCAGTTTCCAAGGATATGGCAATTTGTTTATAATGAACATCATTATAAAAGTTACCACAAATACTGCTATAGCTATAGTAAATGTACCTATTGCCTGGGCTTTAAGTACGCTGGCGTCGCCACCGTAAAATAAGCCTTTTACTATGTTGGCCGCGCTGTTATCAGGGCCTGTAGGGCCGGTAATACCGTAATCGCCTGATGCGAATAAGCCTAATGATAGCGTACCCCATATACCGGCAAAACCGTGTACCGAAACTGCACCAACCGGATCGTCGATACGAAACCACTCAAGTAAGTACATGCCGCCAAATACTACCAGGCCGGCAACACCGCCTAATATTGTAGCGCCAAGCGGGCTAACCCAATAACAAGGGCAGGTAATGGCAACAAGGCCACCCAAAGTTCCGTTAAGCGTAAAGCCTAAATCGAACTTACCCTTTGTGTTACCCCACCATAAAGCAGCTATCATAGCTACCATACCGCCGGAGCACGCTGCAAGTGTAGTATTAGTTGCAATACGACCTATACCTTGCGCGTCCATTGCTGAAAGTGAGCTGCCCGGGTTGAAACCGTACCAGCCGAACCAAAGTATAAAGGTACCAACTGCTGCCATCAGCATATTATGCCCTGCCGGCATACCGCCTTTTTCTTTATTATCCCGTGCAAATATTCTGCCAAGCCGTGGCCCTAATACAATAGCGCCCGCAAGTGAGGCCACCCCTCCAATGGTGTGTACTACGGTTGAGCCTGCAAAATCGCGGAAACCTTGACCTAATGATGTGAAAAAATGTCCTGCTGAGCCCATTAAAGCTAACCAGCCATCAGGTCCCCAGGCCCAGTGGCCAATAATAGGGTAAATGAAACCGGTGATGCCTATGCTATAAAGAATATCGCCGCGGAAACTTGTGCGGCCTATCATGGCACCTGAAACAACAGTTGAACAAGTATCAGCAAAAGCATATTGGAATATCCAGTGTGCAATTACCGGTATACCGGTTGTTTCATACGTGGCTGGTGTGCCTTGTAAGAAGAACCAATGATAACCTATAAAGCCGTTTCCTTCGCTAAACATGAATGAATAACCAATGGCGTAAAATAAAATACCGCAAAGGCAGGTATCAAACATACACTCCATTAAAACGTTCACTGTTTCGCGCTTGCGGGCAAAACCAGCCTCAAGCATTACGAAACCGGCCTGCATACCAAATACAAGGAACGCTGCTACCAGTGTCCATGCAGTGTTGATCGAGTTCATCATTGATGTTTCCAGGTCGGTAGGTTTTGGTGGCGCGGCGGCAGCAGCATGTGCCGAGCTACCTACCAATCCTGGTAAGGTAACCATTACCGCTAAAACTGCTAATAAACCGAGCATTTTCCCGGATAAAATGGTCGCACCGAGTGCCCACTTCTCTCGCGTCAGTTGCCGTAAGGAACTGATGAGGCTGAACTTTGTTGAATTTACTTTCATTGTTTGTTTAGTTTAATTTAGTTTGATTTGATTGCTTTAGTAATATATGTTGTATCAGTATTAAATGGTCTTTTAGCTAAAAAATCGCTATGGAAGGTTTTTAATTTTATAAAAAGTAATACCAAAACCAGTATTCTATTAAAAGTTTCCTAAAACTATGGATGAATTTTAACAAAAACAAATTTATACCGCAAAAAAATTGAAAATAATTGAATATTTATCAAAATAATAAAAAACAAGCTAAAAATATAGTCGATTTTGATAAATTTTCAACCATAAATAAATTCTAATTTAAATTGACATGATAAAAATCAATAAAATGCTAAATTTTAGCACCTATAAATTATTTTATTTGACATTTTTCAATAAATAATTAAAAAATTAGCGACTAATCGTCTATTTATAAGAAAAACGAGTGCATTTTCTTATAAAATGCGCCCAAAGTAGAAAAATGATGATTTTTTTTATAATTTAAGCAAAACGTTATTTTTCATTTAAAACTTATCAGATATTTTAAATGATAATTCTATTTTTGATGTAAACCTTAATTTAAAAAAGCAAAAAATGTCTAATATCCGATTTCAAGCGCTGCGGGCTGTACAAAGCAGGACAATACCGGAAGTAAAAATACCTTCTCAAAAAATCTCTGATTTTTTTGGGGCAAATGTTTTCGATAAAAAGAAAATGAAGGAGTATCTTTCAACAGATGCTTACCAGGGTATTATTAATTCTATTGAAAAAGGTGAACCCATACCTCGTGATATGGCCGAGCAGGTTGCCTCGGCCATGAAATCATGGGCGATGGGCAAAGGCGCTACGCATTATACCCACTGGTTTCAGCCCCTTACCGGCTCAACAGCCGAAAAACACGACGCATTTTTTGAACCAACCGAGGATGGCGGCGCTATAGAAAAGTTTTCGGGCGACGCGCTGGCCCAGCAGGAACCCGATGCATCGAGCTTTCCGAGCGGCGGCATACGCAATACCTTCGAAGCACGCGGCTATACCGCCTGGGATCCTTCGTCGCCAGCCTTTATTATGGCCCGCACGCTTTGTATCCCTACCGTATTCGTGTCATACACCGGCGAAGCATTAGATTATAAGGTGCCTTTATTAAAGGCCCTGAGCGCGCTTGATAAAGCCGCAGTTGATGTTTGCCACTATTTTGATAAAAGCATTGAAAAAGTGAATGCCTCGTTAGGTATCGAGCAGGAATATTTTTTGGTTGACATCGCCTTATTCAACGCCCGCCCCGACCTGCATTTAACAGGCCGCACGCTTTTTGGGCACATGTCGGCAAAAAACCAGCAATTGGAAGACCATTACTTCGGGTCGATACCTGAGCGGGTATATGCCTTTATGCAGGATATGGAAACCGAAGCCCTTTTATTAGGCATCCCCCTAAAAACACGCCATAACGAAGTCGCGCCCTCACAATTTGAATGCGCGCCTATATATGAAGAGATAAACCTGGCCATAGATCATAACCAACTATTAATGGATCTGATGGATCGTGTGGCCAAACGCCATAACTTTAAGGTACTGCTGCACGAGAAACCTTATGCCGGCATTAATGGCTCGGGCAAGCATAATAACTGGTCGATGATCACCAATACAGGTAAAAACCTGTTATCGCCCGGAAAAACGCCTAAAAACAACCTGATGTTCCTTACCTTTTTTGTGAATACCATAAAAGCGGTGTATGAACATGCCGATCTGTTAAGGGCATCAATAGCTTCGGTAAATAACGACCACCGTTTGGGCGCCAATGAGGCGCCGCCTGCCATCATATCCATATTTTTAGGCAGCCAGCTAAGCGATCTTTTAGATGAGATAGAAACCTCCAGAATAAGCAAGATCATCAAGGATGATGCCTTATTATGGCAGGGCATACCCAAAATACCACAGATATTAAAGGATAATACCGATAGGAACCGTACTTCGCCATTCGCGTTTACGGGCAATAAATTTGAGTTGAGGGCCGTGGGGTCATCAGCTAACTCGGCAAGCCCCATGACGATTTTGAACCTTATTGTAGCCGATCAGCTAAAAAAATTCAAGGTTGATGTTGATAAGCTGCTGAAGAAAGGCGAAAAAAAGGATGTTGCTATACTAACTGTTATTAAACGTTATATAAAAGACTCCAAAAGAATACGTTTTGAGGGAAATGGTTATAGCGAGGAGTGGGAAAAAGAAGCTGCTGAAAGAGGATTGGCAAATATAAAAACCACCCCTAAAGCACTTGATGTTATCATATCAGAAAAATCGGAAGCATTATTTACCGATACCGGTGTGTTTACCCGCCGCGAATCGCATGCACGCCACGAGATATTGCTGGAAAGCTTTTATAAAAAATTACAGATAGAAGCCCGCGTAATGGGCGAACTGGCCAACAACCTTATTGTACCTGCAGCTATTACCTATCAAACCAAATTAGTTGAAAATGTTAGGGGATTAAAAGACCTGGGCCTAAGCGCCGATACTTATAAAGCACAGCTTGATATCATTACAAAAATATCAGAACATATTAATGCTATACGGTCGGACATTGAGAGCATGATACAGGAACGCAAAAAAGCCAATACTATTGAAAACCTGCGCGAAAAGGCCATCGCTTATGATGAAAAGGTAAAAGCATACTTTCAGCCGATACGCTATCATGTTGATAAGCTTGAGCAATTGGTTGATGATTCATTATGGCCGCTGCCGAAGTTCAGGGAGTTGTTGTTTATATAAACCAGCCTTAATAAAACTTGCGAAGTTTTTAAAACTTCGCAAGTTTCTTTCCACGCGTAATTTGCATCCTGTAAATTCGTTTAATCCTGGCTCCTCTGGCTCCCTATATATGCGCGAACAGGTCTGTTTCGCGGTGCTGTTTTATGATCACATCGCGGTATTGGGTAAGCAGTGTTGATTTTGAAATGAAGCCTATAAATACCCCATCCTTGGTTACCGGCAGTTGCCATACCTCCAGGGCATCAAAAACTTCCATTACACTACTAACGGGCTGGTAATAATCAATTATAGTTGGCGGGGCCGTCATAATTTGCGCAACGGTTTCATTGGTTATTTTCTGGTCAAATAGCTGCTTGCGTACCTCATCCATCAATACAACCCCTTCTAATATATTATCCTTATTTAATACAGCAAAAATATTGGCATTGCTTTTTGATAAGATCTTGTAAAAATCAGCAATAATAGTTTCTTTGCTTACCGAGGTAAAATTTTTATTGACGATGCTATCGAGGCTTATGGCATCAAGCATATTATAATCCTGGTCGGGCCGCATGTTTTCTTCGTGGATCAGCCCTTGCCAGTAAATATTATGCGGGTTAAATAAGCGCGATATGATATAGGATATTGCCGAAACGATCATTAAGGGTATAAACAGCACATAGCCCCCGGTTATTTCAGCTATCAGGAATATGGCCGTGAGAGGCGCATTCATAACACCGCTTAAGGCACCTGCCATGCCTACCGCTATAAAATTGCTTACACTTAAATGCACCCAGCCCGTTTGGTTAACCGTAAAGGCAACAAACAGGCCTAAAAACGCTCCGGTGAACATAGTTGGCGCAAAAGAACCGCCATTACCGCCTGACCCGATGGTTATACTCGCGGCTATTATTTTCATAAAAACCAGGCAGGCTATGAATATGATCATTACAACAGGCTGCAGTAACCACGAGCTAAAAAATGTTTCGCTTCTTAAAGCATCAATATTCCCGTTGAGTATTTCCTGTAAGTAATGATAGCCCTCGCCAAATAAAGCAGGGAATACCATTATCATCAAACCCAATATCAACCCGCCTGCCAATGCCCTTGTGTAGCGGTTATAGCTTTTAAATATGCCGTGTTCAAGTTTTCCGGCTATTTTTGAGATGTAAACAGATATCCAGCCACTAAATAAACCAAGTATTACATAAAAAGGCAATGCGTTTAGTACCCATCCGCCTGTAACCAGGTGAAATAACTGCCCTGAGTATAATAATTTTGATACCACAACCCCTGTTGCCGAGGCTATTAACAAAGGTATAAATGTTGGTATGGTAATCTCACCTATCAATATCTCCAGTGAAAACAGTACACCCGCTATGGGGCTGTTAAATACCGCCGCTATGCCTGCCGATGCGCCTGCTGCGAGCAGCACGGTTTTTTCATACGGGCTTAAGTTAAAGAACTTGCCCGAATTTGAGCCAATTGCGGCGCCCAGGCATACAATAGGCGCTTCCAAACCCGCCGAACCGCCAAAACCTACCGTTAGTGAACTACTGATGAGCTGCGAGTACAAATTATTTACCTTGATATTTGAGTGGTTCTTTTTTATATTAATGAGTATTTTGCCTATCCCCTTTTCCATGTGGTCGCGGTTAATTACATGCTGATAAACCACCGTGAAAAGAATGCCCAGCGCGGGCAAAAACGCATAAGCAATATGATAATAAAGATGGGCGGCTATGTTGTGGCTTAAATCTTCCATCAGCCTTACTAAAAGCTTGATAACTACAGCAGCCAGGCCGCCTAAAAAACCTACAATTACACTACAATATATTAAAAAGTTGCGCTGGATATTGCGCCTTAAACGCCATTGATTTATTTTATCAGAAAGCTTTTTGAATAATATGAGGGAACCTGGATATTGCAAAGTATTGATTTTGGTGTTAATAAAAATTAATAAGCAGTATATTTGCCCATGATTTCTTCGCAAAGATATGATTTGAGAGGCGTATCTGCATCAAAAGATGATGTACATAATGCAATTAAAAACATTGATAAAGGGATTTTCCCAAAAGCATTCTGCAAAATAATACCTGATATATTAACTAACGATGCCGCGTATTGCAATATTATGCATGCTGATGGCGCGGGCACAAAATCGTCATTAGCTTATACTTATTGGAGGGAAACCGGCGATATATCTGTTTGGCGCGGCATAGCGCAGGATGCTATTATCATGAACCTTGACGACTTGCTGTGTGTTGGAGCTACCGATAACATCCTTTTATCATCAACCATCGGCAGAAATAAAAACCTTATACCCGGCGAAGTTATTGCAGCCATTATTAATGGCACCGAAGAAATATTAGCCGAACTGCGTGATGCTGGCATAGGCATTTATTCAACCGGCGGCGAAACGGCCGACGTTGGCGATCTGGTGCGTACCATAATTGTCGACTCAACAGTAACCTGCCGCATGAAACGGGATGATGTAATATCAAACCACCGTATTAAAGCAGGCGATGTAATTGTTGGCCTTGCATCATACGGCCAGGCCAGCTATGAAACTGAATATAATGGCGGCATGGGTTCCAACGGCCTTACATCTGCCCGGCACGATGTATTTAATAAAACAATAGCCGATAAATACCCTGAAAGTTATGACGCTGCCATACCTTATGAACTTATCTTCTCGGGCAGCAAATCGCTCACCGACATAATAGACATTGGCGAGGGTCAAACAGTAACGGCAGGCAAACTCGTATTATCTCCTACACGTACCTACGCCCCTATTATTAAAGCCCTACTTGATAATTATCGCGGACAGGTACATGGCATGGTACATTGCAGCGGCGGGGCGCAAACCAAAGTGTTGCATTTTATTGACGACTTGCATATTATAAAAAATAACCTGTTCCCGGTTCCGCCGCTATTCAGGCTGATACAAGAGGAATCAAAAACCAGCTGGCAGGAAATGTACAAAGTATTTAATATGGGGCACCGTATGGAGCTATACGTTCCGCAGGAAATTGCCCCGGATATTATTGCCATATCAAAAAGCTTTAACGTTGACGCGCAGATCATAGGGCGTGTTGAAGCATCAGAAAAAAAGCAGGTAACTATACAGTCGGAATTTGGCGAGTTTGTTTATTAGCTTCTGATTCCTAAAGAAAATTAAAAAAATGTCTTTAACAATAAAGCCCCCGATAAATCGGGGGCTTTATTGTTTTATAAATAACTACTTATCGTTATTGCTGGGGAACCCAAGCAGTACCACTCCAGATAAATGCAAGGGGATCCGGGGCCGGGCTGCTATAGTTAGGGAAGCTAATTTTATAAAGCGTGTTTGTTTGCGGGGCTTTTATATCTACAAGCAAGCACTCTATTACAGCAGCATCCATATCGGCTGTAGCCCATGAACTGTCAAAATCAAGATATTGGTTCAGGTTGGCCTTGGCGGCTGCCGAACCTGCTGTACCTGCTCCAATAAGCGTAATATCCGCACTGGTTAAGGTATAAGTAATAACAGGTTCTGCTTTCCATGCACCATTAACTTTAACAAATGTAGCAACACCTGGTGATTCGTATGGAGCCACAAAGTTGTTACCATCAAATTGCAGTGGTTTTACACGCTGATAAGCAGTGCTGCTGGCATAATAGTTGAAACTTACAAATATGAGGTCGTTCTTTTTAACCGTATCCATAATGGTAATATCGTTTTTCAGGAAAAAGTTAAACGTACTCACCAATGAAGCTTCGGTATTTGTTGTGGTGAACTGATCATATTTCCCTACTCCTGCAGCAGTATACTGGGCAGGCTGAATAGTATAGATATACCTCCATGAACCGCTGAAATAAAGGAAAGAATACGGCGGCGGTGGACTTTGGGTTGATGGATAAACGGTAAAGTTCAACAATGCAAGCTGATTAGATTTTGGCGAGGTATATTTATATGGCAGCCATTCCGCAGCTTGTGCAAGGCTAAAATCCTTATAAGTATTACCAGGGAGCAATAAATAATCAGATGCTGTAAGTGAATAATAAATATCGCTATACAAACTATCTGCAGCTGATTTAAAGTACAACGACGAGGTAGTATAAGTTACCGAAGCTGTTGAACCATCAGTAGGCGTAATGTACTCGCTATTCAAAATCTGAGGGATGTAGGTATTCGCATCCGCAAGATCATCAAACGAAAAACTTGTTTTTGGATATCCTGAGCTGATTTTACCGTAATCCGATGTGTTAAGCGTAATCGTCAGATTTTCCTTTAAGCCAGTTACAGCATGCGTACTCGTTTGTAAGGCCGGCTCTTTTTGGCATGCTGTAAACCCCAGCACACCAATAAATAATAAATAATATATCTTTTTCATAATTAAAATTTTGTTTCCTTGTTAAAACCTAACCTTAAGTGTGGTGGTAAACGATCTCTGCAACATAAAATCAACAGATAAATTGCCGTTGCCGATGGTGCCATTGCCAGCATAATCCTCGGCATCGGTAATTGCTTTAGTGTTAAGCAGGTTATTTACTGTACCGAGCAACTCAGCATCAAAGCCACCCATTTTAAATTTATAAGTAGCATTCATTTTCCACAATGCATAGTTTGGAACTATGTATGGTTTTTGATCAGGCGCTGTGTAGTTGGTAAACGGAACATAAGAAGTATAGTTCCAGTAGTAGTTGCATGATATACCAACTTTTAATTGCGGAACGATCTTAACGTCTGCAAAAGCCTGGAACATATCCAGCGGTGTATCACCTATCTTTTCATTTTTCAGGTAAACTACGTTCTGTGTATGAACAACATTGCCTTGTGGGTCTAATACACTTGCCGGGCCGGCATTTGCTGTGTAGTAGTTATCCTCTACGGTAACCATACCGCCAAGCAATATTTGTTGTACAGGCCTGTAGTTCAATTCCAGCTCAATACCTTGGTACATTGCATTAACACCAGAGATATTGATGGTGTATAACGCTTGTGATGCAGGATCGTTGTAAGCAGATGCGAATGACCTGTCGTTATAAGAAGTTCTGTAAGCATCTAATTTAGCACTAAAAACAGATGTTTTGTAATGATACCCCAACTCGTAATCAAACAGTTTTTCTGTTATAGCCTTGCTGTTGATCTGGTTGGTATAGTTTTCAAATATACCTGCAACATATGGTGGTTTGGTTAAGTAGCCAACGTTTGCAAATAAGTTCATCTCATCATTAAGGTTGTAGTTTGCACCACCTTTGGCCTGGTAAGTAGTAAAGTTTACCCAACGGCTGGTTTGAGCAGGGTCGGTATCCAGGTAGTTGAAGAAGTCAGTCCTTTTATACGCATTTTCTGAACCTGTTAAGGTTAAAAAAGCGGTAAAGTCATCTTTCGAGTATTCAGCCTGTGCAAAAGCACCGCCTGATTCAACAAAATCCCTGTTAAAGTAATCTATCTTACCACCAACGCCTACGTTATCTATAGGGTTGTTGATATCGCCAACACCGGTACCTAATGCCGCACTGCCGCTATGGTTGTATGATACGTAATTACCGCCTAAAAGATCGGTAACATTATCGTAGTGGTCGCCTACATAATACCTTAAGTCAACACCTGCGCTCAGGTCGATATATTTACCTAACAATGTTCTGTAAGTACTTCTTAAGCCAACCCAGTCGGTATGTGAGTGAGAGGCATAACCATAAGTTGTTGATGCACCATCAGGGTTTGCAGCATTACTTGCTTCAATGGCAGTATAGTTAATAGGCGTATAGATATTACCTGAACGTGGAAGGGTATTCACAGTTGAGCCGGTTGGGAACATGATACCGCCGCCGCCGCCATCACCTATCATTCCGTATAATACAGTTGAAAGGCTTGACTTGTCGGTGATCGTCCATTCGTGGTTCAGTGATAAAATTGGTTCGCTGTAAAAGTTATTGTAAGGGTTGTAAGGCTGGCCATCTTTATAACCATAATAAGTATTCCATGCCGTACCTTGTGGCGCGCCTTCGTAACCCGGTATTGTCGAGGTTCCGCTAACGTATGGCTGCAACACTTGTTCAGGCCTTTGGCCGTGAGTTTGGTTGGTTCCTATTAAGGTTAAAGAGATGGTTTGTTTCGGACTTAATTCCTTTGAAAGGTTAAAGAAATAATCATAACCCAGGAAGTGCGAACCGTCGAACGGATAAGCACCTTCTGTTCTTGAGCCTTCAAAAGTGGCAGCCCAGCCATTCTGGGTTAAGCCTGTTGATACCATTACGGCTGTTTTATTCCACCCGTCTGAACCGATACCTTCAGAAACAAAGCCACCTGCCTGTTGGTCTGTAGTACGTGTAGTAACGTTTATAGTACCACCAAAAGCCGGAACGATAATTTTGTTGGCACCCAAACCACGTTGCACTTGTATAGAACGAGCAACATCTGTAATACCCGAAAAGTCAGACCAGTAAACAGCACCGGTTTCTGGGTCGTTAACAGGTATACCGTTTACAGTATAGGCAACGTTACCATTACCTGAGCGGCTTGAGAAACCACGGATACTTATGCGCTGATCGCCATAACCCCCGGAGCCATCTGTAGCAAAAACGCCCGGAACACCGATCAACAGGTCGGGAATGTCGCCATTACCAATGTGTTCTTCAATAAATTCAGGGCCGATAGTTGTTACAGCCACAGGAGTTTTCCTGTCGATGGCAACGTCGCCCGTAATGGTTACTTCTTTTACCGAAGATGAGTTAGGCGCAAGGTCGATCCTTCCGATGTTCTGATCGCTTGAGCCTATGGTAACTTCTTTTGAAACGTAACCAATGTAGCTTAATACCAGTGTGCTGTTACCGGCAGGTACATTTATTTTAAAACTACCATCTAAACCGGCTGAACTTGCAACCGAGGTACCTTTAACCATAATTGTAGCGCCAATTAATGGCTCCTGGTTAGTTGAGTCGAGAATCTTACCCGTTATATGCACCTGGGCGCTTGAGCTTTGCGCAAACGCCAAACAGGCAAAAACGGAAATGAATAAAGAGAGTAAATACTTCCTCATACTTTGTTGTTTTAAATAAATAATGAAATCAATTAATTGAAGCAAATATAATTGAATGCCATATTACAGATGTTAACTTGATGTTAACAAATATTGTATATTTATTAACATTATAGATTAAATTGATACAAATTATTAAGCAACACATGCATTACATATAATATTCGCACTTTTTATTCGTTGCACGATGTTGAGTTTAATTAAAATGTAACAAAAATGTTACGTTTTAAACTATTTCATAAGCAGCGTTCTTTTTGCGATTATTTACTCATATATCATATAAAAAATTGGCCGGCAGTCTGGCCTTTTTTTATAATAAAAGATACAATTAAAGGTATACCTTAAAATCACCTTGTAACTGATTTTATGTGACGCTGCTATAACAAATAACTTATATGCCGATTTCTGCGTATACGCCCTTTTTTGTAGCTTTGCTACTCAAAATCATAAAGCATTAAAAAAATATGAACTACGATTTAATTGTTATAGGGTCGGGCCCGGGTGGTTATGTAGCTGCTATACGCGCCTCCCAGTTAGGTTTAAAAACCGCAATAGTTGAAAAAGAGTCGTTGGGGGGTATATGCCTTAACTGGGGCTGTATACCTACAAAGGCGCTGTTAAAAAGCGCACAGGTATTTGATTATTTAAACCATGCCGCCGATTACGGAATTAACGTAAGTGGTGGCGAGGTTAATTTTGAGGCAATGATAAAAAGAAGCCGTTTAGTGGCTGACGGCATGAGCAAAGGCGTGCAGTTTTTAATGAAGAAGAACAAAATTGATGTTTTAACCGGCTTTGGCAAAATAAAGGGAAATGGTGTGGTTGAAGTAAGAAGCAACAGCAGCGCCCCGCAGGAGTATACCGCGAAAAACATTATTATAGCAACAGGCGGCCGCTCGCGCGAATTGCCTAATATAAAGCAAGACCACCGGAAAGTTATAGGCTACCGCGAGGCCATGCTGTTACCTAAGCAACCCAAAACAATGATCGTTGTAGGCTCGGGTGCTATCGGCATTGAGTTTGCTTATTTCTACAATTCTATAGGTACATCAGTAACCGTTGTGGAGTACCTGGACAATATTGTACCGCTGGAAGATGAAGAAATTTCGAAACAATTGGCCCGTTTACTTAAAAAAACAGGCATCAATATATTAACCGGCTCAACCGTTGAATCTGTTGACAGCAGCGGCGATCTATGCAAGGTGAATGTAAAAACAGCTAATGGCACCGAGGTGTTGGAAGCAGAAGTAGTACTATCAGCTGTAGGTATATCAACCAATATTGAAGGCATAGGCCTTGAAGAAGTTGGCGTTGCTACCGATAAAGGAAAAGTTGTTGTTGATGACTTTTATAAAACAAACATCGATGGCGTTTATGCCATTGGCGATATTGTAAAGGGACAAGCCCTTGCACACGTAGCATCAGCCGAAGGCATTATTTGTGTTGAAAAAATTGCCGGTTTAAACCCTGAACCACTAAATTATAACAACATACCGGGCTGTACTTATTGCGCACCCGAAATTGCATCTGTAGGTTATACCGAAAAACAAGCCAGGGAAGCCGGTTATGAATTAAAGGTCGGTAAATTTCCGTTCTCGGCATCAGGCAAGGCCAGTGCTGCCGGTGCTAAGGAAGGTTTTGTTAAACTGATATTTGATGCCAAATACGGCGAACTTTTAGGCGCGCACATGCTGGGCCATAATGTTACCGAAATGATTGCCGAAATAGTTACCGCCCGCAAGCTGGAAACTACCGGCCACGAGATCATCAAATCGGTACACCCGCACCCAACCATGAGCGAAGCAGTTATGGAAGCCGCCGCCGAAGCCTACGGTGAATGCATACATTTGTAATTCAAAATTAAAAAGTCAAAATTCAAAAACTAGCCTTTAGGTTAGAAATAAAAGATCAACGGTATTAATACTGTTGATCTTTTTTGTTTTATTATAGATTTGCTAATCATTTTTTGACTTTTGAATTTTTACTTTTAACTTATGCTATTACATACAATCGATACCGGTTTTTTTAAATTAGATGGCGGCGCTATGTTTGGCGTTGTTCCAAAAGCTATCTGGAACAGAACCAACCCTGCCGATGAAAATAATTTGTGCACCTGGGCTATGCGCTGCCTGCTGGTTGAGGACGGGGACAGGTTGATATTAATTGACACGGGCATTGGTAACAAGCAGGACGAAAAATTCTTTAGTCACTATTATTTGCATGGCGATGCTACGCTTGACAGCTCATTGACCGCCAAAGGATTTCACCGCGATGATATTACTGATGTATTTTTAACCCACCTGCATTTCGACCATGTTGGTGGCGCTGTTGCGAGGGACGGCGATAAATTAATCCCCGCCTTTAAAAATGCCACCTACTGGAGCAATAAACAGCATTGGGACTGGGCGGTAAACCCTAATGAGCGCGAGAAAGCATCCTTTTTGAAAGAGAACATATTGCCCATACAGGAAAGCGGCCAGCTGAAGTTTATCGACAATAATGATGGGGTGGTTTTTACAGATAATTTCAGCATAAAGTTCGCATACGGGCATACCGATGCCATGATGCTGCCACTGATTAATTATAAGGACAAGCAAATTTTATACATGGCCGATCTACTGCCATCTGTTGGGCATTTGCCCTTGCCGTATGTGATGGCTTATGACATGTTCCCGCTAAAAACTTTGACAGAAAAGAAGATTATTTTAACCGAGGCTTTGGAAAAACAATATATTTTGTATCTTGAACACGATCCGATTAATGAATGTTGCACCCTTCAGCAAACAGAAAAAGGCATCAGGATTAAAGAAACTTTTAACCTAAATTTTGTATAAGAACGGGGGATTGTCTCACCACAAAAACCGTGCAATAAATAGCATGTAATCAATATAATACATGGCTTTTTTTTATATAAATTTTAGTGAAAATTTTTCATAACAATTTCATACCTTTGCACGTTCAATTTTAAAGTAATAATCGAGGTTTTAAAATAGATGAGACAACTCAAGATAACACAATCCATAACCAACCGTGAGTCACAATCATTAGATAAATATCTTCACGAAATTGGTAAAGTTGACCTGATTACAGCCGAGGAAGAAGTAATATTAGCCCAAAAAATACGCGAAGGCGACCAGGCTGCATTAGAACGTTTAACAAAAACCAACCTGCGCTTTGTAGTGTCGGTTGCTAAACAATACCAAAACCAGGGCCTTACCCTTGGCGATTTAATAAACGAAGGCAATTTAGGTTTGATAAAAGCTGCCAAGCGCTTTGACGAAACAAAAGGTTTCAAATTTATATCATACGCCGTTTGGTGGATCCGTCAATCCATATTACAAGCTATTGCCGAGCAATCGCGTATTGTTCGCTTGCCATTGAACCAGGTAGGTTCATTAAGCAAAATAAGCAAGGCATTTTCAAAACTTGAGCAGGAATTTGAGCGCGAGCCTTCACCCGAAGAATTGGCCGATATGCTGGAAACTACAGTCGACAAAATATCCGATACGCTGAGCAACTCGGGCCGCCATGTATCTATGGATGCGCCGTTTGTACAGGGTGAGGAAAATACATTGCTGGATGTACTAGAAAACCAGGAGCCAAATACCGACTCGATATTAATTAATGAATCATTAAGCGAAGA
>Ga0302300_1000540_pt1 | contig 25975 bp, 25 predicted proteins | sample III_Palsa_E1_1_FD_198756 | JGI IMG/M metagenome (GOLD analysis project Ga0302300, IMG submission 198756) | Peat permafrost microbial communities from Stordalen Mire near Abisko, Sweden - III_Palsa_E1_1 | ecosystem: Environmental > Terrestrial > Soil > Palsa > Peat permafrost | place: Sweden... | reverse complement strand
CGGCAAAAGAAGATTTGAACAAGGCCATATTTATTGATGGATCCGTATCATCTGCTTACAGCAACCGTGCATTTGCAAATTTGGGGCTTGGCCGCGCGGGCGAGGCATTAATAGATATAGAGAAAGCATTTGAACTAGATCCAAGTAATTCATACGCTTATTTAACTAAGGGCATGTATCTTTTTGAAAAGGAAAAATTCACAACAGCACTGGAAAATTTCGAAAAGGCAAAACTACTTGATGAAGCTACTATGCTTGTTGATGAATATATTGTTAAAACCAAAGAAAAGATACCTGTTTTAAAGCCCGTAAAAAAACGTAAGACCAATAAAAAGTAGAGACGCAATACTTTGCGTCTTTTGGCAGATATTATGGCCGTATCGATCTTACAAACCCCGGTATCTTATCCAAATAATCTTCATCAGCCAACAGCTTAACAAAAGCGCTGCCCACTATGGCACCGCTGGCATATTCGCATGCTTTTTTAAAGGATGAGTTATTGGAGATACCAAAACCAATTATGGCCGGATTATTTAGCTGCATGGCTTTAATTCGCTTATAGTAATCTTCGATATTGGCAGATACATTCAAGCTGCCACCTGTTATGGCCGACGAAGAAAGCAGGTATATAAAGCTATTGCTCAAAGCATCAATTTTGCGGATGCGCTCTTCGGATGTTTGCGGGGTGACGAGAAATATATTGCTCAGGTTATTATCGGTAAAGTACCGCGAATACATTTTTTCGTATTCGTACATGGGCAGGTCGGGTACTATAATGCCATCCACGCCCACTTCTGCGGCGGTTTTGCAAAACTGCTCTACACCAAACTGAACTATAGGATTAATATACCCCATTAAAAGTATTGGGATGGTTACGTGTTTACGCAGATCCCTCAATTGCTCAAACAAGAAATGCAAGGTCATGCCGTTTTCTAAAGCTGTTTGCGAACTATACTGAATAGTTGGCCCATCGGCAACCGGATCAGAATATGGGAAACCTATTTCGAGAAAGTCGGCACCCGCTTTTTCTAATGCTTCGGCAATAGCAACCGTAGTATTTAATTGCGGATAGCCTGCAGTGTAATAAATGGATAGTAAGTTATCCTTTTTAGTAGAGAAGAGCTTGTTTAAGCGGTTCATGTTGTTAGTTGACAGTTTATGGTTCATGGTAAGCACATATCACTATGAACTATCAACCATGAACTACGAACTAATTTAAAATCCAAAATATTTTATATACGTATCCAAATCCTTATCACCACGGCCCGATATGCAGATCACTACATTATCATCAGCCTTAAACTGCATTTTTTCCAGATATGCAAGCGCATGCGCGGTTTCAATAGCGGGGATAATTCCTTCCAGTTGCGAGCATAGCAAACCGGCTTTTAATGCTTCATCATCGGTTATGCTTACATATTGTGCGCGCTTAACCTTGTACAAATGGGCGTGCTGCGGGCCTATACCGGGATAATCCAGCCCTGCCGATACAGAATAAGGTTCAACAACCTGCCCATCTTCAGTTTGCATTAAAATAGTGCGGCTGCCATGCAAAACGCCTTCCCTGCCCAAAAAAGTAGTTGCTGCGGAGTGTCCGCTGTCAACGCCTTTACCGGCAGCTTCAACAGCTACCAGCTTTACCCCCTCATCATCTAAAAAATGATAGAACATGCCCATCGCGTTACTGCCGCCGCCAACACATGCCATAACATATTGTGGTAATTCATTACCCGTTTGTTCAAACATCTGTTTTTTGGTTTCGAGCGATATGATGGATTGAAAACGCGCCACCATATCCGGGTATGGGTATGGCCCAACCACCGAGCCGATGATGTAATGTGTATCAACAGGGTTGCCTATCCAGTCGCGCAGGGCCTCATTAGTGGCATCCTTAAGCGTTTTACTGCCCGACCGGGCTGGAACTACCGTAGCACCCAGCATCTTCATACGGGCCACGTTTGGCGCCTGGCGCTCCATATCTACTTCGCCCATGTATACTACACACTCAATACCTTTTAAGGCGCAAACAGTAGCGGTGGCTACACCATGCTGCCCGGCCCCTGTTTCGGCAATAATGCGTTTTTTTCCTAAACGCTGGGCCAAAAGTATCTGACCTATGGCGTTGTTAATTTTGTGCGACCCTGTATGATTAAGATCCTCGCGCTTAAAAAATATGTTGGCGCCGTATCTTTCCGAGTATCTTTTAGCCCAATATAAAGGTGATGGGCGGCCAACATAATCGCGCAGTAACTGATCAAACTCTGCCTTGAAAGCAGGTTCTTCAATAATTTTAAGATATTCTTCCCTTAACTCCTCCACATTGGGGTACAACATCTCAGGAATGTAAGCTCCGCCAAAATCGCCGTAATAGCCTAAATCGTTAACTCCGTACTTCATTATTCTCAACTTGTTTAAGCATCTCAAATGCCTTTTTTAATTTCTTAATATCCTTTATACCTGGTTCTGTTTCGAACTTGCTATTCAAATCAACACCATAAAATTGCGGATGTGTTATATTTTTTATCTCCTCAATATTATCCAAACTGATACCACCGCTTAGAAAAAAGGGTATATCCAACTGGTATATGCTAAGCATATCCCAATCAAATGATTTACCCGACCCTCCGTAAATCTCCGTTTTTGTATCGAACAGGAAATAATCCACATGACCTATATAGGGTTTTAGCTGATCAAAACTAAACTTATCATCAATACCTAAAGCCTTGATCACCTTAACCCTGCCTCTAAACACGCCGCAAAATTCGGGGCTTTCATTACCATGCAACTGTATGGCAGTAAAACCAAAGGTATCGATCAGCGAGTTTATGGTTGATGCGCTTTCATTTACAAATACTGCTGTTTTATAAACAGGTTCGGGCAAAAACGCTATCTCATTAGCTGTTAAATTGTTAACAAACCTCGGCGAAAGGCCATAACATATAAAGCCCATATAATCAGGCGATAGTGCTGCTACCGCTTGTATATTTTCAGGATCTTTTAACCCGCAAACTTTTATTTTCATCGTTTAATTTTGCAGTAAAAGTTTAAAACTATTCAATGCCTTTTTAGTGAGTAAGGCTTCTTCGGCTTCATAAAAGCAATCGGCAAAGCTCTTGCTATCATCCATTGTTTTAATAGCCAATGCGGCGTTACATAAAACAACATTACTTTGTGCCTTAGTAGCTTCGCTGCCAAGTACTTTCATAAAAATATCAGCCGAATCACTTACCGTATGTCCGCCGGTTATTTCAGCAGGGTTTAAACGCTCAAAACCAAGCGCTTCAATGCTGTTTATCTTTTCGCCACCGGCGCTGAACGTTTTAAAATCGCAGGTGAGCGAAACTTCATCATAACCATCGAGCGCGTTTACAATGGTGTAATTTTTATCTGATTTCTGGTAAAGATAGGCATATACTCGTGCCAATTCCAGGTTAAACACGCCAACCAATTGATTTTCGGGCTTTGCCGGGTTAACCAGGGGGCCAAGCATATTAAAAAATGTTTTTACGCCCAACTCGCGACGAATGGGTGCAACAGTTTTCATGGCCGGGTGAAATAAAGGAGCGTGCAAAAAGCAGATATTGGCCTTATCGATACCATTCCTGAGCTTATCCGCGTCATTGGTGAACTGGTAGCCTAAAAACTCCATTACGTTTGATGAGCCGCAGCCCGATGATACCCCATAATTACCATGCTTGGCTACCTTATACCCTGCCCCGGCCACCACAAACGAAGCCAATGTGGATATATTGAAGGTATCCTTACCATCGCCACCTGTACCACAAAGATCTATCAGTTTGCCTGTTTCAAGGTCGATATTGAGGCAAAGTTCCAGCATGGCATCGCGAAAGCCTTCTAGTTCGTTTACTGTAATGCTGCGCATGCAATAGGCCGTCATAAACGCGGCCATTTGCGAGTTGTTGTACTTACCCTGGGCAATGTTTATCAAAATATCTTTTGACTGCTCGCGGGTAAATGTTTTATTTTCGAATAAGTGGTTTAATATCGCTTTCATGTGCCCTGGCCTCTGCAAACTGGCAGAGGATATTTTATTGTTAAATTCTTATCTCCTGAATCAGTACTCTTTCGGTGCTAATAGCCAACGAAAAAGGGTTACCGCATGGCAACCCTTCTCAAATATGTTAAAAAAACAAAAAATGGAATTGCCTTACGATTTCTCGTTAAGCGACCACCAATTGTTGTTTAATATTATCACGCTTAATTATTATGCCACAAATATGGAAATAGTTTTTCCTAAAAGCAAACAGAATGATAAATTTACGGAGCGAGAATATGGAGTGACTTAGTGAATGAGTGATTTAGTGAGTAAAATTCATTATATCAATATTTAAAATTCACTAATTCACCAACTCACTCATTCACTAATTAAACCATGGCTATACATAAGCGAAAAGTTAACCCCGAAGATGATTTTGGTTTCGGCACCCAACCGGTGATGAAAAACCAGCCGTTACTTAATAAAGATGGTTCGCCAAATGTGATCCGTAAGGGATTATCAGTTTTTAATACGGCAGATAACTACCATAAGCTCATCACCATGAGCGGCTGGAAATTTTGTGTATTGATTTTTATCGGTTACCTTATAGCAAATATTTTATTCGCGCTCATTTATCTCGGCTTAGGGCCAAATACCTTATATGGTACTCACGAAGATATGGGCCTCAATCGTTTTTGGGAGGCATTCTTCTTTTCGGCGCAAACCATATCAACAGTTGGTTATGGGCACATTAGCCCCAGGGGAATGGCCGCAAACAGTGTTGCCGCGGTTGAATCAATGGTAGGTTTGCTTTCATTTGCACTGGCAACAGGCTTATTATATGGCCGTTTTTCCAGGCCGGCGGCAAAAATAGTTTACAGCAAAAACTTACTGATAGCGCCTTACCAGGAAAATGGCCGTGGCCTGATGTTCAGGATGGCAAATATGCGCCGGAATATCCTGCTTGACCTCAACCTGGAAGTTATTTTTAATTTTAATGAGATGGTTGATGGTAAAAGCATCCGCAGGTTTTATCCGCTCGAACTCGAAAGAAAATATGTAAGTATATTAACCCTGAACTGGACGGTTGTACACCCACTTGATGATAACAGCCCTTTAAAAGACATGACCATGGACGACCTGAAAAAATCAGAGGCCAGCTTTGCCATTGTATTAAAGACATTTGATGAGGCTTTTTCGCAAACCGTACATTCGCGCGTAGCTTATCAAAGTGATGATATTATATGGGGGGCGAAATTCAAGCCCGTTTTTGAGCGGGATAAAGATGGCCGTATCGTATTAGATTTGAGCAGGATAAGCCACTGGGAGCATACGGAATTGCCGGAGATAGCAGCAAAAACTGAGATTGAGAGCTAAAACTACTTCAACAACGAATCCTTTTCTTTAGCAAACACATTATAAACCAGCTTATCCAAAACACCCGGTATAAATTTGCTTAGGGCAACAGTTAATTTACCCTGACCTGTCATGATGAGGGTGCGGGAGCGGTTTTCAACACCATAAACTATAATTTTTGCAACCTCATCGGCAGTCATCATCTTTTCTTCGTGCAGGGTGCTTTCGCCTTGTTCCTTGCCATTTTTATCAAGCGCGGTATTGCGGATATTTGATGCCGTAAAACCCGGACAAGCGGTTAATATGTTAACACCCGTTTTTAAATTTTCAACCCGCAGGGCGTCTAAAAACCCATTCATGGCAAATTTAGAGGCAGAATAACCCGTACGCCCCGGTAATCCTTTATAACCCGCAATAGATGATACGCCAACTATGGTTCCTTTTGTCTTTACAATTTCGGGCAGGGCATATTTGGTGCAATACACTGTTCCCCAAAAGTTTACGTCCATCAGTTTCTTTAAAACTTCAATATCAGCATCTTTAAACAAGGCCCGCATAGATATGCCCGCGTTATTTACCAGTACATCAATCTTTTTAAAGGTTAGCAAGGCTTGTTTAATAAGCTGCCCGCATTCATCCTCTACCGATACATCGCAGTGCACAGCTACAGCCCTTATACCATATTGCTGTTCAAGGCTTTGCGCAATCTCGCATAAGGCAACATACTGGCGTGCGCCTAAAATAAGGTTTGCGCCGCGTTTGGCAAATTCATGAGCAAGTGATTTTCCGATGCCTGATGACGCACCGGTTATGATAACTACTTTATCCTTCAACTTCATACATTAGCGGCATTTGCGGTATGCCCTCTAACTTAATTTCAGGCATCCTAAATAAATATTTAATGGCGAAGATAATCATAGCGCCATAAAAATGCTTAAGATAATGCCTGTTAAATTTAGCGATGCCACGCTCGCCGTAGTTGATGATATATGTTTTGGGGAAATAGTAATTTTTATAGCCTGCAAGCCTGATACGGTATGACAGGTCGATATCGTGCCCGTACATAAAAAACTGCTCGTCGAACATACCGGTTTCGTTTAAAACAGATTTGCGTAAAAGCATAAAGGCACCGTTCAGGAAATCAACTTCCGAGGTTTGAAATTCTTCCACCCAATCTTTACGGTTACGATCGCCAATGCGCGATTTAGGGAAGAACTTTGCCAGGCCGGTAAGTTTAAAAAAGCTGATCCAGGGCTTTGTAAGGCCACGGTTTGACTCTGGTAAAAAGCGGCCTTGTGGTGTGATCATACGCACGCCAAGCCCGCCGGAATCAATATGCAGATCCATAAACTCAATAGCGCGTTCTAAAGTCTTTTTGGAGCTTATTATATCCGGATTGACCAGTAAAACATACTCTCCCTTAGTAAGGCTAAGCACCTCGTTATATGCTTTTGAATACCCGATGTTTTTTTGGCTGGCTATGATATGAAATTGCGGGAACTCACTTTCAATCATTTTTATTGAACCATCTGTTGATGCATTGTCAAATATAAACACCTCATAGTCAATGTTTTTACCAGCATCAACTAAAGAACTTAGTGTATGCCTTAGCATTTCACATAAATTATGATTTACAACAATTACGGATAGTTTCATATTACTTTGATAGTGAATTCTCGTATGGAATACGTGTAGCGATTGACCGACCTAAGGTTAGTTCATCCACATACTCTAATTCACCTCCAAAAGCTATGCCACGTGCTATAGTTGAGATAGTTATGTTGAACGATTTTAATCGTTTGTTCAAATAAAACAAGGTAGTATCACCTTCCATAGTTGCGCTAAGGGCAAAGATCACCTCTTTTACCTCATCATCCTTTAAACGCTCCACCAGTGTATCCACCTCCAGGTCTGAAGGCCCGATACCGTCCATTGGCGAGATCAAGCCGCCCAGTACATGGTACAAGCCGTTGTATTGGTTGGTGTTCTCAATAGCCATTACATCGCGCGTATCCTCAACCACACACACCAATCCCCTATCACGTTTGGGCGCGGTACATATCTGGCATATCAACTGGTCGGATATATTATGGCAGGTTTGGCAAAACTGTATTTCGTTACGTAGCTTGCTAATGGCGCCGCTAAACCTGTCAACTTCGGCCCTATCCTGCTTTAACAAATGTAAAACCAGCCTTAAAGCGGTTTTTTGCCCCACACCCGGTAATTTCGAAAACTCCGCAACCGCATCTTCCAATAACTTTGATGAAAAGTTCATGTGCAAATGTAATTAGTGAATTAGCGATTGAGTGAATTAGTAAATAATATTTTTTGCATGTATGATTTTTGTAATTTGGCTCATCAATATATCACTCATTATTCAATCACTCACTCACTAAATGAATAAGATCTGCGTTTTCTGCGGGGCCAATTTTAACGATGATCCGTTACTGCAACAGGCTATTGAACAATTGGCCGAAATAATGGTTGGGCGCGAGATCTCCCTTATTTATGGCGGTGGCAAAGTTGGGGTAATGGGCCTCATTGCTGATGCCATACTTAGCAAAGGCGGCAAAGCCATAGGCGTAATACCGCAATTTTTAATGAATAAGGAAATAGCACATACTGCTTTGACTGAATTACATGTTGTAGAAAACATGCACCAGCGCAAGCAATTGATGAGCGATATGTGCGATGGCTTTATTACCCTACCCGGCGGCTTAGGCACTATGGAGGAGTTTTTTGAAGTGCTAACCTGGTTGCAATTAGGCCTGCATAGCAAGCCGGTTGGTATATTAAACGTAAACGGCTTTTATGACCTGCTGCTTAAGCAACTGGATGTAATGGTTGAGCAGCGCTTTTTAAAGCCCGTGAACCGCAAACTGGTTATTTCATCGGGTGACCCGGTGGAACTCATCAGCCTGATGGATAGTTTTAAGGCCGAAACTGATGAGTTTTGGTTTAGGGACAGGAATTTGATATAGTCGTAAGTTGTTAGTCTTGAGTCGTTAGCCTGTTTAAAATACAATTTGACTATAAGGTTTCATAAATTGCTAAATTGAACGGCATAGTTTACATTTATAAAAACATTTTGCCGATGTAGCTCAGCTAGTAGAGCAACGCACTCGTAACGCGTAGGTCGCAGGTTCGATCCCCGTCATCGGCTCATGTAATACAACCTTAAAACCAAATGTTTAATAAATTGCATCACAATGAAAAAATCTATTTTATTTCTTAGCATACTTATTTTGCCGTGTCTTGCTCTTGCACAATCGGATGGCCTTGTAATTGACGACAGTTATAAAAGCGTACTCGAGATACCGGCATCGGCAAAGCTTAACGACCATTTGAGCGTCTTCCAGGTAAATACTAAAAACGACAGCTTCGATCTTTTGGCTGTAAACGATAACTTTCAGGTAGTTTGGCATACTACTATTGACGGTTATGGCGTAAACATCGGTCGTTTCAAAGATAAACTACTTGCAGTTGCCGCGACAGAACACACCACCTATAAAGGCAATGGTAATACTTATAAGGGTATTCTTATCGATCCTGCAACCGGCAACAAACTGATTGAAAAAACTATATACAAGGATACCGGGGATTATATCGAAGTACCCAAAGTACTTATAACAAATGACCGTTTTAAGTTAGCTATACGCGAGAGCAACGTTACACGCAAAATGTACAGGGGTTTATCAAGTTTATTCACACTTGCAACAATGCCGCATATTGACAAAGAATACAATGCGAGCCAAAAACTGGAAATCATCGATTTTAGTGAAAACCTGGAACCTGTTAATACGTTAAATGCTGCAATTGGCGACAGGCTTATAACCATTGCCTTTAATAAAAACAATGATGTATTTGTTGCGTGGCTAAATGGTCAGTTTATTGAAGTATATAAGTATGTTACGGGTAAAAATATCGCTGTTGGTCAATTGCGTGCGGCTGTCGATATAGAAGCTGATGCTGAAGCCAAACTGGAAGAAATGATTCTGTTTAAAACATCGCCTTCACAGCCCGATAATTTGTATTACACGCTCTTATATCGTACAGAAGAAAAGGATGTAGAAATATCGCTGGGTAAAATGAATTTTGCTAAAGGAACTAATCAGTCAACCAGCAAAATATTCTTGAATGATGATATGAAATACCTGCAAAAGAGCTTTATACCGATCAACAAAAAAATCAGGGATGCCGATTTAGGAAGTCCAAAAAATTTTAGGCTGAAAGACATGCAGGTGAGTGATAATTCAGAAATAATAAGCTTACAAGGCACTCCAAATTTTTACTTCAAGCTTAGTAATAGCGTAGACTATGTTGAAGGGCTTGCAGTACTTTACAATGTTTTTGATACCAACCTAAATTTAAAATTTCAGCAAATACTACCTGCGAGTTTTAAAAGTAATAGCTTTTTATTTATGAAGGAAAGCAATCATCTTGAAAAAGATAAACTTTACATGGTAAGTAATATCCATAAAAGTGGTTTGAGTTTGGAAAATACCGGGTTATATGCCATACTGAACCTTAATAGTGGCCAGTGGGAAAAAATGGAAGTGATAAAAGAGAAATCCATAAGGGGGGCCGTGGTAGCCGACAGAGTAATTTGGCTTGACAAAGGTTTTATAGTGCCATACTTTAAAAACGGCACGGGAGGGTTTGGGTATGTAAAATATGAAATGTTGATACAGGGGAACCAATATTAATTTACCATCACTTAAATAACTCTACGGAGACGGAAAATTGCTAAATTGAACGGCATAGTTTACATTTATAAAACATTTGCCGATGTAGCTCAGCTGGTAGAGCAACGCACTCGTAACGCGTAGGTCGCAGGTTCGATCCCCGTCATCGGCTCATATAACATTATTTACTTCATGAAAAAATCTATCCTGATCCTTTTCCTGCTTCCTTTTTCAATATGTGTATCAGCACAGATAAAAAACCCGGGCTTTGAACTACTGCGCGATACTTTAAAAACCCAGCCCCAAAGCTGGAACTATAAAAAAACAGATGGCTTTGTTTTTTCATTGGATAATAAGGTGAGATATACGGGCAATACTTCGCTAAGAATAAGCAATAACGGCAAGGCCAATCCCGGCACATTCGCGCCTTTCTCGCAACTGGTGGCTATTAATGTAACGCATTTAAAAAAGATAACGCTATCGGCCTATATTAAAACCGACAGCGTAAGCGGCAGCGCCGGGTTGTGGTGCCAGGTTTGGGATAAAAACAAAAAAACGATAGGTTTTGAAAGCCTGCAAACACAAAATGTGGTGGTAAATGGCACCCGCAACTGGGCACAATACAGCGTTACGCTGGTGGTTGACAGTAACGCCAAACAACTGCTGGCCGGCGGCTTTTTAATGGGCAGTGGCGCGGTTTGGTATGATGATTTTAGCGTTGGCGATATGCCTGGTCGTAATGATCCTCCATCAAAAGAAGTGAAAAAATTTATTGAAGAATTTACCGATATAATTAAACAAAATGCCATTTACAAAGACAGCCTTAACTGGGCAGCCATGCAGCCCGATATTGACAAACTATCAAAAGGGCTTAAAACCGTTAATGAGGCAGCTGTGGTTACTGCCTACATTATGGGTAAACTGCGTGCGGCAGGCGATCATCATTCTTTTATTCAAACCAGAATCAGCGCGGAGGGCTATGCCAAAAGCGATTTAGATCCGGCGCGGCCCTATGCAAAGCTGCTGAATGGTAAAATCGGCTATATTAATGTACCGGGTTTCGCATCCATAAATGATACGGCCGGGGTACATTTTGCTACTGCCATTCAGCAACTGATACATGGGTTGGACAGTGCAAACGTAATAAACGGCTGGATTGTAGACCTGCGTAATAACAGCGGCGGCAATATGTGGCCAATGATAGCGGGGCTTGGCCCGCTGATTGGGAATGGTACGCTGGGCTACTTTGTTAATGCGCGGTACGAAAACAAGTGGGTATATAAAAATGGAAACGATGGTTCTGTAAGCGTAAAAAATCCCTATACGGTAAAATCTCCCGGCACCAAAATAGCGGTTTTAATTGGGCCGGGTACCGTAAGCAGCGGCGAAGCCACGGTAATTTCGTTTATAGGCAAACCAAATGTTAAACTTTTAGGGCAGCCCACCGGCGGTTATACTACAGCCAACAACGGCTTTAAATTATCAAACGGCGCATACCTTTACCTTGCCACCAGTTACGAAGCCGACAGGAACAAAAAGAAATACCTCGGTAAGATCAGCCCTGATATTTTAGTTGATAAACCCGCAAAGGATAATAACGACCCGGCTATTGATGCGGCAACGAATTGGATCATGGGTAAATAATAATTTTGTGCTGAAACTTTTACGGTTTTTTGCCAATGAGCTACAGCGATCGGAAAAAAGGATGCGCGACCTTGCACACATGCCGGTAAAGGGCAGGTTAGCACAAGCCCTGATCAACTTAAAACATCAGTTTGGCATAAATGAAAAAGGGTGTATCAATATCGGGCTAACCCGGCAGGATATAGCCTCATTTACAGGGGCTTCCTATATCAATAGGAAATAAAGCTAATAATTAGACATGACAATTACTCATCAAGCAAACAAAAATCAATCAAATCACCTTTTCCAGTTGTAATTTGCCTAAAATTGCATTTCCCTATAAAAGCCAGTTATGGATATTGAATTTAATAAAAACGAAGATATTAATAAACAGCTTGTTTATGAGCTGAATACCCGGCTTAAAAAGGTGTATTTGGGCGGTGGCGAAAAAGCTGCCGCGAAGCAAAAGGAAAAAGGCAAGATGCTGGCGCGCGAACGTGTGGCCTATCTTATTGATAAAGACAAACCCTGGCTGGAAATTGGCACTTTTGTTGGCGAAGGCATGTACGCCGAACACGGCGGCTGCCCGTCGGGCGGGGTGGTTTGCGGCATTGGTTATGTTTCGGGCAGGCAATGTGTGGTTGTGGCAAATGATGCTACCGTAAAAGCCGGGGCCTGGTTCCCCATCACCGCTAAAAAGAACCTGCGCGCGCAGGAGATCTCGATGGAAAACCGCTTGCCTATTATTTACCTGGTTGATTCGGCAGGTGTGTATTTGCCCTTGCAGGATGAGATATTCCCCGATAAGGAGCATTTTGGTCGTATTTTCCGCAATAATGCTATCATGAGCAGCATGGGCATCATACAAATATCCGCAATTATGGGTTCGTGTGTGGCTGGTGGGGCTTATCTGCCCATTATGAGCGATGAGGCGATGATAGTAGAAGGCACAGGATCGGTTTTTTTGGCGGGATCATACCTTGTAAAATCGGCCATTGGCGAGGATATAGATAATGAGGCACTTGGCGGCGCGGCCATGCACTGCGAAATATCCGGCGTTACGGATTACAAGCAGCCGAATGATAAGGCTTGTTTAGATTCCATCCGCAACATCCTCAGCATGACCGGCGATTATATAAAGGCAGGCTTTGACCGCGCAAAGCCAGCAATGCCAAAGCTTGAACAAAAAGATATTTACGGCATACTGCCCGATGCCCGCGATAAGCCTTATGATATGCGGGACATATTGCTGCGCTTGCTTGACAATTCAGAATTTGAAGAATATAAGACCGGATATGGGCAATCCATCATATGTGGTTTAGGCAGGGTTGACGGCTGGGCGGTAGGCATTGTAGCCAACCAGCGCAAAGTGGTAAAATCGGGTAAAAAAGAAATGCAGTTTGGCGGGGTGATCTATTCCGATTCGGCTGATAAGGCTACGCGCTTTATTATGAATTGCAACCAAAAAAAGATCCCACTGGTATTCTTGCAGGATGTCACCGGCTTTATGGTAGGCAGCCGCTCCGAACAAGGCGGAATCATTAAGGATGGCGCCAAAATGGTGAACGCGGTAGCCAATTCGGTTGTACCTAAATTCACTATCGTGATAGGCAATTCCTACGGCGCGGGCAATTATGCCATGTGCGGCAAGGCTTATGATCCGCGGCTGATATATGCGTGGCCATCGGCTAAAATAGCTGTGATGGGTGGCTCACAGGCGGCAAAAACCTTGTTGCAGATACAGGCAGCAGGCCTAAAAGCCAAAGGCGAGGATGTGATAACACCTGAAAGGGAAGCCGAACTGCTCAAACTAATAAGTGACCGTTACGACGCTCAAACTACCCCCTACTATGCTTCGGCAAGGCTTTGGGTAGATGGCATTATCGACCCGCTGGAAACACGCAAGGTAATATCTATGGGTATTGAGGCGGCAAACCACGCGCCTATTGAGAAGGCGTTTAATGTGGGGATCATACAAACGTGATAACGTAGAGGCGCAATACATTGCGTCTCTTAATAAAACAATACATTGCGCCTTTAATAAAATTGTTACATATTATACAGAGACACAAAGTATTGTGTCTCTACAATTTTTATTATCTTCAATCATGAAAAAACTGCAACTACTTCTGCCCCTGCTGCTTTTGGCAACCGTTTACGCATCGGCGCAAACCCCTATGGAAATTCACCAGCGGGCAATTTTGGTTGACACCCATAATGATGTGCTTTCAAATGAGCAGATCAACCACCTGGATATTGGCAAATTACAACACGAAGGCCAGTTCGACCTGGTGCGCGCTAAAGAAGGCGGGCTGGATGTACAGGTATTTTCGATATGGTGCGGGGCGGAGTATGGCAAAGGCACTGCCTTTAAGTTTGCCAACCGCGAGATAGATTCGCTTTACGCATTAATAAACCGCTATCCTGATAAAATAGTACTTGTACGTAACTCCGCAGAATTAAAGAAAGCCGTTGCTGAAAAGAAACTTGCCGCCATGATAGGCGTTGAAGGCGGCCACATGATTGAAGACAGGATGGATTATATTGATAGCCTGCACAACCGCGGCATGTGCTATTTAACCCTTACCTGGAATAACAGTACCTCGTGGGCTACATCTGCTTATGATGAAAAGTTTAGGCATGATAGCCTCGACCATCACGGGCTTACTGCCTATGGCAAACAGATCGTACACCATTTGAATGACTTGGGTGTAATGATCGACCTATCACACCCCAGCGAACAAACATTTTATGATGTACTCGCCATTACCAATAAACCTGTTATCGCTTCGCACAGTTGCGCCTATGCCTTAAACCCGCACCAGCGTAATTTAAAGGACGACCAGCTTAAAGCATTGGCAAAAAACGGGGGCGTTGTATTTGTTAACTTTTACAACGGATTTGTAGATAGCACCTATGCAAAAAAGGCAGCGATATTCCGCCACAAGCACCGTGCGCAATTAGATTCGCTGATGACTATCTATCATGATAATGACCTGGCTACCGATAGGCTTTATGCTATTTATAAGTCGGAATCAGACCTGGTTCGGCCGCCTTTGAGCCTGCTGATAAAGCACATTGATTACATTGCCAAACTTATAGGTGTCGACCATGTGGGTATAGGTTCTGACTTCGACGGCGCTGAATCATACCCTTTAGGCATGGATGATGTTAGGGATTATCCAAAGATCACTGCAGAACTATTAAAATTAGGCTATACCGAAAAGGATATCGACAAAATTTTAGGCGGTAATTTCATAAGGGTATTAAAGGCAAATACGGGTAAGTAAAACGGTGTACATATTGTGTAAATAATGTCAAATAACAGCCTCAACAATGTTACACACAAAATATAAATACAGATTGTTTATTAGTTAATTTAGTACTACTGATCAACCAGTTATTTATTTCACAACTTAAATTAAACGGCCATGAAAAAGTACATTTATCTGTTATCATTTTTAATGATCGCCCAAATTACCTTTGCCCAAACCAAAAAGGTTTACATAACAAACTCGGGGGATTATACTACTAACAGCAGTAAAGGAAAATCGTATTTATTGGTTCAAAAACTCATTGATGATTCGGGTTATTTGGTAATGCAATATGATATGCAAAACAACCTCATCAGTAAAGGCACTTATACCGATGAAGCACTTACCACCCCAAGCGGAAAATTTACTTTTTATCAAAGATCCCCTAAAACAAATATAGTAAGTACCGTTTCAAATAAAGAGAATGCTGCTTATTACAAAGCAAGTTCAGGCTATTACCTGCATGGCAAACGTACAGGCACCTGGGAAGAGTACTCACCACAAGGAGAAGTTGCCGCAACGTATAATTATGAAAATAATGTACTAAACGGCCCCTATAAAATATATAATGCCGAAACAGGTTTACGTGGAGAAGGAACAATGGTGAACGGAGTATTACAAGGCAGCTTTAAGTATTATGACAACGATTTGCTGGCCTCGGATGTTTTTTATGAAAATGGCAAAGTAAAAACCAAAATAGTTTATTTAAAACAAGCACAGGAAACACGCTCTCTGCATTCATATCTCGAACAAAAACTAAGACGATTTACTAAAGTACTATATGATTCGCAGTTTAAAGTAAAATACACTGTTGATAAAGATGGTAAAATAAAAGACGCTCAAATAATAAGTGGCTATATTCCTGAGATCAACAATGATATTTTGGCCATCTTAACAGATTTTGATGGTTATAAACCCGCTATCTATAATAATGAAGTCATCGATCAAAAGATAGAACAAACATTTAATATTTACAGTATTGATTCGGGCCCGGTTCGGTATTATCATCTTGGGGGAATGGTGCCCCATACCGATACTTCTATACCCGGCCCTTCCTCTGCTTCGTTATAGTACCCGTATAAAATTAATAAATGCTTTATGTAGTGCGGGTTTTGCCGTAATTATATAAAGCATTTTTATTTACCCATCTTTTAAGATCAACTTCAACACCACTATAGTAACTACCAGTATAATTACCATCAATATTATAAATTGCCGTAAGGCTTTCTTTTTGTCTTCCATATCAGCATATATTAATGCTATTGTGCTTTTATTCAAAAAACTGGTGAGGTGAAAAAATTATTTAAATTTACTGAACCTAACTGAATTCAAATGAAATATTTTTGTGTGGTTTTATTGGATGATGGGCGTGAATAACTTTACAGCTTACTGACCAAAGAAAATTGCCTTTTTTTGTATCTTCGTGCTTCAATTTAAAACACTAATGTCCCAAACTACCGAACACGTTAAATGCCTTATCATTGGATCGGGCCCTGCCGGTTATACCGCTGCTGTTTACGCCGCCCGCGCCGACCTGAAACCTGTATTATATACCGGTATGCTTGCCGGCGGGCAGCTTACCCAAACTACCGAGGTGGAAAATTATCCAGGCTATCCTGATGGCATTTTAGGCCCCGAGATGATGGAGAATTTCCGCAAACAGGCCGAACGTTTAGGCACCGATATCCGCTTTGGCTATGTAAGCTCGGTTGATTTCTCGAGCCTGCCGCATAAGGTGGTGGTTGATGAGGAAAAAACCATTTTGGCCGATACTGTTATCATCTCAACAGGTGCATCAGCTAAATGGCTGGGCTTGGATTCCGAGCAAAAATACAGTGGTTTTGGTGTTTCGGCATGCGCGGTATGTGATGGGTTCTTTTTCCGGGGGCAGGATGTTGCCATTGTTGGCGCAGGCGATACTGCTGCCGAAGAAGCTACCTACCTCGCTAAAATGTGCCGTAAAGTAAGTATGATCGTCCGCAGGGAAGAATTCAGGGCATCAAAAGCTATGATGCACCGGGTATTGAACACGCATAACATTGAAGTATTGTACAATACCGAAACCGTTGAGATATTAGGCGATGGCCAAAGTGTTACCGGCGTAAAGGTGATCAACAATAAAACAAACAAGGAAACTAATTTGGATGTGACCGGCTTTTTTGTCGCCATTGGCCATAAACCCAATACCGATATTTTTAAAGATTGGTTAAAAATGGACGAAACAGGGTACATCATCACCCACCCCGATTCAACCCAAACCAATATTGAAGGCGTATTTTGCTGTGGCGATGCGCAAGACCATATTTACCGCCAGGCAGTAACTGCCGCAGGCTCAGGTTGTATGGCAGCTATTGAGGCTGAGCGTTACCTTGCTGGTAAGGAACATATGGTAACAGCATAATTAAATACCTAAAACAAATATCCTTATTGTATCTTTATAAAGTATATAACTATAATAAACATGGGAAAAGGAGATAAAAAATCCAGAAAAGGTAAAATAGCGATGGGTTCGTACGGTAAAAGCAGGCCACATCACATAAAAAAAGCCTTACCGGCCATACCTGCTGAAAAAGCAGAGAAAGCTGAAAAGGTTGAAAAGCCAGTTGAAGCTAAAAAACCGGAAAAAGCTAAAAAACCATCCGCTTAAGCGAATGGTTTTTTTGTTATATACAGATTTTTTACACAGCAATAGTCCTGTATTTTTTCAAAATCTGTTATCTTCACCGTTTTTGTATCTGAATTGTGATTTCCTATGTATAAAAAGATCTTTTTGTTACTTGTTACCATTGGTACTATTTCAACAACTACTGCAAACGCCCAGGATACCGGCCCTAACCTTGGGATCATCCCCGCCCCTGTTTCTGTAAAAAAAACATCCGGACAATTCATTCTAAGCCGGGAAACAAAATTACTGGCGGATAGCCCGAACAACAAAGCAGTGCTTTTTTTGGCCGATTATCTGCACGGTAAAAAAATGCTCAACATTCAGCCTGAACTTACGAATAATAGAAATGCGAATAACAGCCTGGTGCTTACTTCTGCCGGTACCGATAGTTTACCTGCCGAAGGTTACCGCTTAACCATTACACCGCAGCAGGTTATTATTGCCGGTAAGGGTGCAGGTCTGTTTTACGGCATACAAACGCTGATACAATTAATGCCTGCTGATGCCTCGGCCACTGTAGCATTGCCTTGCGTGCAAATTGTGGATTATCCCCGCTTCGGCTATCGTGGCTTGATGCTGGATGTTTGCCGCCACTTTTTTTCGGTAGAATTTGTTAAAAAATATATCGACCTGATGGCTGCCTACAAATTAAATACCTTTCACTGGCATTTAACCGATGACCAGGGCTGGCGCATCGAAATAAAAAAATATCCCAAGCTAACGGAGATCGGCAGTCAGCGTGCCCAGACCTTAATAGGCAATTACCACGACCGTACACCACAGCAGTTTGACAACACGCCTTACGGTGGCTATTATACACAGGATCAGATACGCGATGTGGTTAAATACGCTGCCGACAGGTATATTAACATCATACCTGAAATTGAAATGCCCGGCCATTCTGAAGCCGCATTAGCTGCCTATCCTGAATTAGGCTGCGACGCTTCAATTCCTTACAAAGTATCAGAAACCTGGGGTGTGTTTCATGATGTTTACTGTCCGTCAGACAAAACATTTAGCTTTTTGCAGGATGTGTTGACAGAAGTAATGGCGCTATTCCCTTCAAAATATATTCATATAGGCGGTGATGAAGCGCCAAAGGATGCCTGGAAAAAATCGGCATTTTGCCAAAAGCTTATTAAAAAACTTGGGCTAAAAGATGATAAGGTATCTACCAAAGAAGATAAACTGCAAAGCTATTTTATTGATCGTATGGAGCAATTTGTAAACTCCAAAGGGCGCAGCATAATTGGATGGGACGAGATACTGGAAGGCGGACTTTCAGCCAATGCAACTGTTATGAGCTGGCGGGGCGAGGCTGGCGGTATTGCTGCCGCCCAACAAAATCACGATGTAATAATGACCCCAGGCAGCGCCGGCCTTTATATTGACCATTCGCAAGGTAAATTAAGCGATGAGCCGCTAACTATTGGCGGTAATGAATTGCTTACAAAAATTTACAGCTATAACCCTACTCCTGCAGCTTTAACCCCCGATCAGCAAAAGCATATCATAGGTGTGCAGGCCAATTTATGGACGGAATATATAGCTACAGAGGCAAAAGCAGAATATCAGTTATTACCACGCATGCTTGCCTTAAGTGAAGTAGCCTGGACACCCTTAGCCAATAAAAATTATACCGATTTTGCCGATACACGCCTGCCATCGCATTTAGCCTGGCTTGATAGAAACGGCTTTGATTATCACGTACCCGCTGCCATTGGTGCGCAGGATACCATAATGTTTGGCCCAACTTTAAATGCAAAATTACGATCATCAGTTGACGGCGCTACCATTTACTATACCATTGATAGCTATAACCCGCGCGAAACCGATCTGGCCTACACTACACCTTTAAGTTATATAATTCCGCCTGATCAGTACCGCGAATTGAAGACTATTGTAATAACCCCAACAGGTAAGCGCAGTAGGATAACCAGTACTATTGTGTACAATAAGTCGCCATTGCCGCCGGTTAATTATGCAGGCACTGCATCGGGCCTTAAATACCAGCTATATACAGGCACATTTAACAGTACCGATGATCTTAATACCTCGGCAGTTGTTGATAGCGGTGTGGTTAAAAGCTTTAACACATCGGTCATCAAAAAAAATAATACCGCTTTTGGAATAATTTTCAGCGGCTTTATTCGTATTGATAGTTCAGATGTTTATGGTTTTTCAACCCAGTCGGATGATGGGTCGGAACTATTGATAGATGATATACCGGTAGTAAAAAATGACGGCAAGCATTCGGTGATCGAGCAAGGCGGATCGGTTCCTTTACAAAAAGGATATCACCGCTTTACATTAAAATATTTTAATGTTGGCACAACAGGCATGCTTCATGTATATTTGACCATACCGGGTAAACCTAAAGGCGAACTATCGCCAGATGAAATGTATAATTAAAGCCGATTATAAATGATGAATAATACCAGGTTTTATTTACTGATATTGACTGCATGTTTAATAATTGCAGGCTGTGCGCATGAGGCTGGAAAACCGGCGACAGTTGCCGCCGCGCCGCAAAAACCTGCCCTTATGGAGCCTTTCAGGTTTCATAAGCTGATAGAAGTTTCGCCGGGTAATGATTTTGATGTTTTAAGCTGGGGCCGCGGATCATCAGCGGTTGGCTCGTTTGCAATACTCCACTCCGACTCTACCAATATGAAATATACCACTACTACCGGCGATATGGACGGAAGTATTGTGGATGTTTATAATTCGGATATGGACCTGGACGGCAACCCAGAGATACTGATACAAACCAAGGCTACCGATACCACTAATTACGCGGTTATATATGCCTTTGAGTTCAATAATGATAAAGCCCAGAAACTCGATTTTCCAAAGCTCACTAAATCACAAAAAGCAGGTTACCGCGGTAACGATAATTTTTACATTCAGGATGGCAAATTTATGCGCGAGTTCCCGGTATATGATGGCAATGGTAAGGATGCCAAACCTACCGGCCAAAAGCGCTTGCTGCAATATGGCTTACGGGATAACGAATTTACCGTACAGCAGATCAATACAGATACAACAAGCAAACCAGCTACCCCCCAGGCACAGCAAGTGAAGGTAACCCCTGCTAAAACGCATACCTCGTCAACAAATACCCAAACTACATCTTCAAAAAAGAAGAAAAAGAAGAAACACAACCACGAAGAGCAAACCTCATCGCATCATAAAAAGAAAAAGCACCACAGGCATAGCGAGGACTAAATATCTAATCGTTCTTCGCTTATTGTCATTCTGAGCATAGCGAAGAATCTATCCGCCTTTTAATAAAGCGCCCGTTAATCGTCCGCTCGCATAATAGATTCTTCGCTATGCTTAGAATGACAAATAAGGTTACATCTTTCCGGCGGTAAACTTTTGTATGCGCACCGCTATCTATATTAATCCCATCATCCGTTTCGCATTCTCAATACCCACTGCGTCATAATCATTATTAAAATAAAACCAGCCATCAGTTGCGGCGGCATCGGCCTTAACTTTACTTACAACAAATTGCAAAAATTCGGTTGAATAGGATGACCGGTACAGCTCAGGTACACCATGAAAGCGGTAATAAATATTGGGGGTATTTTCAATTACATCATCGGGCAATTTAGGATAGCTCATACCGCAAAAGGTAATATTATGTTGTGATAGCGCCTGGTAAACATCATCGCGCCACCAACTTATATGGCGGGGTTCAAATACGTTAATAAATGAACTGTCGAGGCTGTTGATGATGCGTTCCAACCGTTCTTCATCATAATTAAAGCTTGGCGGTGTTTGGAATAACACCGGCCCGAGTTTTTCCTGTAAACCGTTATTTATTGTTTCGTAAAAACTGGTTATCAGATCAGCAGTATCATTAAATTTTTTATAGTGGGTGATGGCCCTCGGCGCTTTTACTGCAAAGCGAAAATCTGCCGGGCTTTTTTGATACCAGTTTTGCAAAAATGATAATTGAGGGAACCTGTAAAATGTAACATTAAGCTCCAGCGTGCTAAAGTGCTGGCAGTAATATTCAAACCACTTTTTTTGTGGCAGCCCTTCGGGATAGAATTTTACTTTCCAGTCGTTATAATGAAAGCCTGAACAACCGATGTGCCACTGCATATGATATATTTAATTAAGTTAAATCTTATGTCATTTCGACGAGTTACGAGGAGAAATCCTGTACAGCATGCATAGCGGCCGTGCAGGTTGAATAAGATTTCTCACTATCGTTCGAAATGACATATATTATAATGTACACAGCAAAAACCTTACTAAGTTTTAAAAACCTATATCTGCGCAATATTTTACGCCCCTTTTATGCGCATAATCACTAATAACCCTATATTTGAAAATCATATCAGCCCTTTTATAGCTGAAATTTATTTTTTATGACAGTTCTCACAGGCGGGATAAGTGACAAATATGAATTGGTTGTAGGGTTAGAAGTTCACGCGCAATTATCCACTTTAAGCAAAGCATTTTCATCAGATTCGGCTGCATTTGGCGCCGAGCCTAATCATCATATCAGCGCTATATCGCTCGGGCATCCGGGTACGTTGCCACGCATTAATAAAAGGCTGGTTGAATATGCCGTTAAAATGGGGCTGGCCTGTAATTGCAGTATCAACCTTAACAACACGTTTGCCCGCAAAAATTATTTCTATGCCGATTTGCCTAAGGGTTACCAAATAACCCAGGATCTGAAACCGGTTTGTTTGGGTGGTTTTGTGCCTGTGAGGTTTAATGACGGGCATGTTAAGAATATCGCTATCCACCATATCCACATGGAAGAAGATGCAGGCAAAAGCATGCACGACCAGCATTGCGACGACTCGTTGATCGACCTTAACCGCGCGGGTGTGCCACTTTTAGAAATAGTTACCGAGCCTGATATGCGCAGCAGTGAAGAAGCCGGTCATTTTTTAACGGAAGTGCGCAAACTGGTACGCTACCTTGATATTTGCGATGGCAATATGGAAGAAGGCAGTATGCGCTGCGATGCCAATATATCGGTTAGATTGAAAGGCGAAAAAGCTTATGGCAACCGCTGCGAAGTAAAAAACCTCAACTCCATCCGCAATGTACAGCGCGCCATTGAGCATGAGTTTGCAAGGCAGATAAACGTGATTGAAAATGGTGGCCACATCGACCAAAATACGCTTAATTTTAATGCAGATACCGGCGAAACATCGGTTTTGCGCTCAAAGGAAATGGCTAATGATTACCGCTATTTTCCTGAGCCCGATCTATCGCCCATGTTTTTGGATGAGGCCTATCTGGATAAGATAAAAAAAGCGATGCCTGCCCTGCCTAACGAGCTTTATAAAAAATATATTGAATTAGGGTTGTCTGATTACGACGCGGCTGTTATTACTGCCGATAAAGACCTTGCCCTGTATTTCGAGGAATTTATAAAACATACCACAAACTATAAGTCAGCCGTACACTTGCTCATGGGGCCGGTTAAATCGCATTTGAACGAAAGCGGTATCGCCATTAACAGTATGGGCATAAAACCCGCTAATCTGGCAGGCCTGATAAAACTGGTTGATTCGGGCAAAATGAACAACACCGTAGCTTCGCATAAATTATTCCCGGCTATGCTCAAATCGCCCGAAAAAAGCGCCGAAACAATTGCCGGTGAATTGAACCTGCTTATCAGCACTGATAATAACGATGTAAGCCAGTTCATTCACGATGCCATTGCCAAATATCCCGACAAAGTAATTGAATACCAGAAGGGTAAAAAAGGCGTTTTAGGCTTGTTTATGGGCGAGATAATGAAAAATTCAAAAGGCAGGATCGACCCGCAGAAAACAAATCAATTATTGATAAAAGAATTAGAATCTAAATAGATGAAAAACCACTCAATTTTATGCACTGTAGCATTATTTTCCCTGCTTATATTTTCATGTAAGGATAAGGATGCATTTACCATATCGGGAACAGTTAATAATCCTGCAACCTTAAAAACCATATACCTGCTGGAAGCGGATAGCTCGCAGATCAGCGTGGTAGATTCCACCAAATTAAGCGAGGATGGTAAATTTCAGTTTAAGCATAACGCTCCGTATGCCAACCTGTATAAATTACGTGTTGGCGGTACTATCTTTGACCTTATCGCTAAAAATGGCGATGCGATTGATTTCAGCACCGATCTAAACGACAATTCGCATGGCTACCAGATCTCAGGCTCCGATGAATCTGAAAAAATAAAAGAATACAACAAGATAAGTAATGTTTATACCGACAAAAACACACAGCTTGTTAATGAGTACCAGGCCAAAGCGCAGGCGGCAGGCAAAGAATCGGATTCGCTGTTAAAAGTTTACATGCCGGTATTTCAAAAAAACATAAGCGATGGCAGCGAAGCCACCTTGAAATTTGTTAATGATAATAAAAATTCGCTGGCTGGATTTTACGCCGCCACTTCGCTCGATCCTGACAAATACGAGCAGCAATTAATTGCCTATGCCGATGCTATAAAAGATGATTTTAAAGATAACCCGGGCGTACAGCAGTTTATAAGGCAAATGAATGCGGTTAAGCCTGTTTCACTCGGCCAGCCTGCTCCCGATTTTACAGTGATAGGGATCGATAATAAGCCTATCAAACTATCCGATTATAAGGGCAAATATGTGATGATTGATTTCTGGGCATCATGGTGCGGCCCATGCAGGCAGGAAAACCCTAATGTAGTTGCGCAATATGCCATCTATCATCCAAAGGGGCTGAATATTTTAGGCGTATCGCTTGATACATCAAAAACTAACTGGCAACAAGCCATCACCAACGATAAATTAACCTGGACGCACGCATCAGACCTGAAAAACTTTGAAGGGCCTACAGAGCGTCTTTACCACATTGAAGCGATACCTTCTAATTTCATTATTGACCCTAAGGGAATTATCGTTGCAAAAAATATGCGCGGTGCCGATCTTGAAGAATTTTTAAATAAAACGTTTAATAAGCCTCAATAAATTGTTAAGTTTAGGTAACATTTAACAATTTGTTAATATTAGCTTAATCATTTGCTTCTATTAAGGTTATACTTTTACACAAAAATTCAACCGCTATGAGCAATACATCGAAACAAAAAATACTTATTGTTGATGATGAACCGGATATTTTAGAACTTATTGAGTATAATTTAAAAAAGGAAGGCTACCAGGTATTTTTGGCGCATAATGGCCAGGAAGCCGTTGCCGAAGCCAAAAGATCCCTCCCCGACCTGATAGTGCTGGATATAATGATGCCCAAAATGGATGGCATTGAGGCATGCCGCATTATGCGTACCATGCCCGAGTTTAAGAATACCTTTATGGTATTTTTAACCGCCCGCAGCGAGGAATACTCAGAAATTGCAGGCTTTAATGTAGGCGCCGATGATTATATAGCCAAACCTATTAAGCCACGCGCATTAGTTAGCCGTATTAACGCCATACTACGCCGCAACGCCCCTACCGAAGATGTAACCGATAACAAACTTGAAATTGGCGACCTGGTAATTGACCGCGAGGCTTACCTGGTTTTTCAAAGGGGTGTTAAGGTAGTGTTAGCTAAAAAAGAATTTGAACTGCTATACCTACTGGCTTCAAAACCCGGCAAGGTTTACACCCGCGAGGTGATACTAAAAAATATTTGGGAAGACTCCGTAGTAGTTACCAACCGTACCATTGATGTACACATACGCAAAGTAAGAGAAAAGCTTGGCGATGATGTAATATCAACCGTTAAAGGTGTTGGTTATAAGTTTGGAGCGTAGGGCAGTCCAACCCCCTCTAAATCTCCCCCGGAAGGGGAGACTTAAAAATGATACATGAAAAAGGCGATGAAACTTCATCGCCTTTTTCTTTAAAGCCCTCCCTACCGGGGAGGGTTGGGTGGGGCTTGTTATTTAGCAGTTGCTTTTTTCTTAACAGCAGTTGCTTTTGCAGCTACAGATTTTTTAGCAGATGCAACATCTTTCTTTGCAGCAGCAATAGCGGGTTTTGCTTTTGCTGTGGCTTTTGCCTTTGTGTCAGCTACGGCTTTTTTGGCCACCGTGGCTTCTGTTTTAGCTTTTTCTTTTACTTCTTTAGCAACGGTAGCGGCTTTTGACTTAACATTAGCAGCAACAGTTTTAGCTTTTGCTGCCGTAGCTGATGCTTTATGTGCAACGCTGGCTTTAGCTGTGGAAGCTTTTTTGCTTACAGCTGGTTTTTTGCTTGCAACTTTATCTTTAAGATGATCTATTGTATCTCCGGCTTTATCTTTTAGCTCTTCTGCATTATCCTTGGTATCATCCCAAAGGTGTTCGATTGTTTCTTTAACCTTTTCAAAAAATCCCTTTTCTTCA
>Ga0302300_1000538_pt1 | contig 26075 bp, 24 predicted proteins | sample III_Palsa_E1_1_FD_198756 | JGI IMG/M metagenome (GOLD analysis project Ga0302300, IMG submission 198756) | Peat permafrost microbial communities from Stordalen Mire near Abisko, Sweden - III_Palsa_E1_1 | ecosystem: Environmental > Terrestrial > Soil > Palsa > Peat permafrost | place: Sweden... | reverse complement strand
TATCGGTATTAAAATATTCCTTACTAACAAATACAAAAAGAACCAAAGCAAACAAGCCTAAAACAATGCTTTTGTGCTTATTGAATAATCCGAACCAGCCTAATGCCAGTGTAAGCAGGTAACATTGTACCTCGGGATAAAGGCTCCATAAGCTACCGTTTATAGAGGTGGTATAAGCATTTTTTGATAACACCCCGCCAACTGACCACTGGTTTATACGGGTGAAAATATTATTATAAAAATAGCTGAACGAGCTATTGTGACCGGTAAAGGTATAGGCGCGCGTATTGGATAATATGCTAATAAGCCAGGTAAACCCAAAGCCAGTTACCAGCAGGCAAACCCAAAAACCCGGGTAAATTCTTAAAATGCGATGAATAATGAAACTAACTAGATTACCGCTGCGCTGGTAGCTTGCAGTTATGAGGTATCCGCTCAAAACAAAAAAGCCCATTACGCATAAATCGGCTAAACAAGCCTGGCCTTTACTGAAGATATTTAAAAAGTCGTGACCTGTATACCCGCCCAATAAATAGGCATGCGCTATAATTACGCCGCTTGCCAGCAGCAGCCTTAATAAATCAAAAGCGTTTTTATTATCTTTTATGGGCGATAGCATAATTTATGGCCGCACACGGATTATTACGGCTTTTATTATAAAAGCCAGGAAGGGTGAAGTTTTTTTTAGCAACGTTAAAGATGAGTTATTAATGGCGGGTGCATCAAAACCACAATTGCGGCTGCTGCGAAATGCCTCTACCGATTTGGAAAACGCCCCCTGCTGAAACAGGTTATAAGCTGCTTTTTCCATCTCCTTGCCAATTACCGTAGCATAACTTTTATCGAAAGCAGCCAAATAACTCTTTAAAAACTTAAGGCGGCAGCCCCAGCACCATTTCTGGTTATTACTAATACCGGTGTTATGCCTTAATGAATAAGCTAATATTTCATCAATTACTGTAAAAACGGCTCCATCTGCAGCCAGCCGTACGTGCAAGTCGGCATCTTCCCAGCATTTAATGGCTTCACTAAAGCCGTTAACTTTTAAAAATGCTTCCTTTTTATAAACCGTATTTATAATACCCAGGGGATTAGCTATAAAATAAGCTAACGGTTCTTTAACCAGTTCAGCAATATCATATCGCCACTTTATAATAACGGCCCGGTTTTCAGCGTTCAACCAATCGGCCTGGCCTAAAACTACATCCGCTGGTGTTTGGGACAATTGTTTGTTTACCAGGTTTAAAAAAAGGGGATTAAATTCATCGTCGATGTCATGAAAATGAATATAAGGACAAGCTGCAACCTTTGCAAGCTGGTTACGCGCGTAACCGGGGCCCCTGTTCGTTTCGCCTTTTATAACCCTGAAGCCTTGCGCTAACAATAATTCGGCGGTATTGTCGGTGCTGGCGTCGTCATAAAATATTACTTCGGTAAAAGGGAGACTTAAGGTTGATAAATGCGTGATGAATTTATTTGCGTATGCTGCCGCATTATAACAGGGCACTAATAATGAACATGCTATATCGCGCATCATAACTTCCTCATCCAAAAGCTAAACCCTTTTGAATGATCTTTCCTCAGGTTGAAATCCCGGTTTTTTAACTCCTCATTTATTGCTGCAAGGTTTGAAATTACTTGTGGATTAGTTTGCGATAAATAAAACGCCGGGTGTAGTATTTCAAAGCCTTTAAAACCGGCTAATAACATGGCTGCTACCAGGTATTGCTCATTCCATAATTGAGCGGTTACCACCTGTTCATAATCATATGGCAAATAAATATCATGTATATGAATGATTACGCCGGATGGGAGCGAGGGCATAAATTTAAAGAGAAAGGTCAGCGTATCATTACCCTGGTATACGTAATGCGAACCATCTAAAAATGCGATGTCGCCACTTTGCAGGCCCGATAAATTATGCGCTATTGCTTTTTCGAGCGGCTGCCTTATTACTTCATCGGCTACAGCGTCAATCTCAGCACGAGGGTAGGGGTCAATGCATGTGATAATTGTTGGCAGCGAAAACTGTTCTTTAAACAAACGCATATACCTGGTTGATAGGCCTGAGCCAATCTCAATTATTTTTCCGGGTTTAAAATACTGCATAACAGCCCCAAGCGAAGCAGCATCGTATAAACCAAAATAATAGTTATCCAGGTAAGGTTTTTTTATATCCGTTTCAGTTACCGGCAATTTTAACAGGCCGGGAAGCAGGTTTGCAGCAATTTCATTTAAATAAACGTGGCGGCTGCAGTGTTCTTCAATTAAAGCGCTAAACCGCTGCTTAACTTCGTCAGAAAACGATTCCCTTACCGTTATTTTATCATAATATATAGGGAAATATAAGCGGATCAGGTTAGTGCCGAAACCCTCAATGCCTGCTTTATCAAATAGCAGCCAGGCATTATTGCTTTTAATGATTTTATTAAGAAGGAATAATTGTACCCTGAAGATTAACAGCCGGTAAGCCGTTTTGGGCTTTTTAAGTAAGGCTAAGCTTTTCAAGTAATATATTTAACCGGTGATATATTTTTTTTAGAAAGGCGCGTTTGTTCCAGTCATTTACGGGCCCGTGGGCTTCCGGGCTGCAAATCAGTTTATGGTCATGCTCCCAAGCCAATAGCATTTTGGGGTTATATGTTTTAGCATCCTTGTGCACATGGGCTACCGAGAGTGGTTTTCGCAGTAATTGCCTGCTTTGCCCTTTTAATATTCGCAGCCAAAGCTCGTAGTCCATTGAACATTGCAGGTCTTCCCAAACCGGCTGGTGAATAGCAGCACTCCAAAAACACGAAGGCTGGATAAGATTAGGCAAGCGTATAAAGTAATCTAAAAACAGATCGGTTTTTATAAGTTTAAAAGCCTGCTCTGCAACGTTGTAGTTATAGGAGTAACCGTAAATGAAGTCAACATGCCTATCCAGGAATATAACGGATACTTCACGTAATACATTTTTTAAATAATAGTCGTCGCTGTTTATCCATGCGAAATAAGAACCTGAAGCTATACTAAAACCCTGGTTAATTGCATGGCCCTGCCCGAGGTCTTTTCCGCTCTGCCGGTAACTTAGCCAGGGCGAATATTTTTCAATAATGCTGTTAGACCGATCAGTACTTCCACCATCGATGATGATGTATTCCAGGTTGGGGTAGTTTTGTAACAGGACTGATCTGATAGTCTCTTCCAGAAAGTCCGCCTGGTTATAGGACGGGGTTACGATGGTGATTTTAGGCCAGGTCTTGTTATTCTCAAATACTGCCGGTGCGGTTTCCTCTGTCCAGGGCCAGCCGGTTTTATTGGCAGGTGGCTGGGGTAATTCTGCCAGTAACCCGTTTTTTTTATATGGAACGACGGGCAATGGCAACGACACCCCTTTTTTTAAGAAGGTTTCTTTATACAGGCTTAATGACGGCAACGCTATCATATTAGATAAACGGGCTTATTTTAGTGTGAAACATTTGGTGTTAAACAATTCCTGGTATTGATGGTCTCGTTGCCTGCTTATTTCATCGGTGGCAATTTCACCTATATGACTTTCGCCGGCACTTAAAGGGATAACTATTGCCGCTTCATCGGGGAATCTCGGGAAGCTGTCATGAATCATTACATCGTGCTTTATGAGGGGGTAGATAATTCTTTCCAGGAAAACCTGGTCGGTTCCATAGTTATTGGTTAGCAAGAATTTTCTGCGTTCTTTTTTTATGTCGAGATTGTTTTGCTTTACGCCCCACATCCCGGCCATTATCCGGGTATTATGGTTCATATGGTCCCTTATGATATGGAATTTTTTGTCGGAATCTATCCATTGTTCAACCATCAGTTTCTCGCGTGCGGTTGCCACGGAGTCAAGGTCCCTGATGATGACAGCTTCTGCGTTGCTATCCTCAATAGCCAAAAAACGCCAGCAGCTATAGCGGGCATCAATACCGGTTTGCTGCATAATAAATACTTCGCAGCCTTTATCTGTCAAGCGTTTAAGTGTGGCCAGGCTAATATCGGCTGCTACGTAAACGCGGTGTTTCCAATCAGGCAAAAATTCCTGATAAGAGTCTAACACCTTATCCAAATTAGCGACATAACGAGGGTCGCTTCCGTAAAGCGAAAATGCAATAATCCGGGTTTTAGAGCTATCTGTGCCAAGCTTTTTGGTGATCGTAAACAGGCCGTCAGGAACCAGGCTCTGCTGTAATGTAAGCAGGTAATATCGTATTTTTCTAAACGGTTTCTTTTGTAAATAAGCCCTGTATCTTTTACCGTCGGATCCCAGTTCAACATAATCAATTACGTCTTTTAACTCAGCGCCATGGTCATGCAAGGGCCTCATGCAATGCGCATCAATATATTTGTTTAAAAAAAAACCAATTTTAGAATATTTCCAGTTTACCCTGTCGATGCGATTTTTTGCAAAGGAACCCCATCCGCGCTCCAATAATATAGTGTTTTTTAATAAATCCGATTCGTTAAGCTTACGGGCAAAAAACAATTCATCAGTGTCCCAATTTAAATTGAGCGCATATAGGTCTTTAATAAATTCTTGAACGGTTAACAGATCGGTTCCTTTTAAGCCTATAATTTGTTGGAAATATTTTCCTTTTGCAGCAATATAGCACATAGGATACCTCATATTGCCCTTGTAAGCATCTGAAGAAAATACGATAACTGCATCGTTATCATATTGAGCTATTTCTTTCGAAAAATAATCTTTTCTTAAAGGGATCATATCAATATCGCCGATAACTGATACCTCGTGCGGGTACAGGCATGGTATAATAAAACGTATAACCTGTGCGATAAACCCTGATGGAATGCCCTCCATTACAGGTACTTTAATTATAGACCCATAGGCATAATTGAGGTTCACATCGCCAATTACGGCTACTGTAGGTTCGATGTTTATATTTTTCCACCCTTTAGCAACATACGGCCAAAACTCGTAATACAAGGAATTATCATCAGTAGAAACTATAGCGCGATCAATTACCAAAGATGTTAAAACTTAGAATTAAATAAATTATGCATGCGTTTGATGTCTGTATCGCGATTATCCGACCGGAGCCTTACATGATAAATATAAGCTGGATCGACCGTGCTTACCGTATCGCACCCCACCTGGTATTCCTCGCTGTTGTTTGTTTGGCTTAGACGGATAGCCTGCTCGTTTACGGGTATTTGGTGGCCTGCCATGAATTTGCCCAAAGCCAGATCGTCGATGACCTGCTGATCTAGCTTTTCCCTTTCGGCTACAACCAGGTCGACCAGGTCCTTGGATAAGAAATAACCCGAACCTGAAGCAAACCTGATTGTTTTGCCATCATTTGTATAGGTGCCTACTATGCCGGAATAAAAATTTGTTTTCGGCTTGTCGTTTAAAAAGGCTGCCATCTTATCCAGGTTAACATACGAGCCTAAATTTGTTCTGAATATATATTCAAAATTGAAATTGGCAGCTATATATTCAAAAGCTTGCAGGGTTTTTTCGGTACACTGTAAATACCCGTCCTGGCAGGGTAACACAAGGTTGTCACCTTTTAAAACCGGGGCCTTTTTTTTGAATATAGTCCTCGCATTATCGGTATAAAATATGACCCTGATACCGGGATGCGAATAATTGGCCCAGGTTTCTTTTATGGATTTTTCCAGCTTTTTGAACTTAGGCGAACTGGAACACATTACCAATATGATTAATTTATACTTCACTCAAGAAAAATACCTGATAAACTTATCCATAACAGTTTGCGGTTTTTTAACAATCCTGGCGGCGGCATCTTCCACCTGTTGTTTCCAGTAATTAAAATCAAGCAGCCTGTTTTCAAACTGTTTTTGTTTAGCATTTGCGATAGCCTGCTTTAGGAACGCTTCGTCTTTTAATTCCGCTGAAGTGTTTAAAATCACTACCGGCAATTTTTCATACAGATCAGCATAAATGCTATGATTTCCGGTTTTTATGGTTACTGCCACTCTGCCGCAATACAAAACCTCGTATAAACGGTGCGTATCCAGGCCATTTCCGGCCGGGCAAAGCACCGCCTCATGATCCAAAACATGATCGATAAACTCAGGGTAAGTTAGCGAAGGTTCGTCCCAGTTGATAAAAGGAGTGGCTATACATAATTGCTTTACAGGCAAGCGATGGGCTCTATTCGTATTTACATTAAAATTGGCATATAAAAGCTTTACAGGTATTTGTTTGGCCGGATGGTTAGTTAAGGTTTTTAGCAGGGCAATTTTTTCAACGGCATGCTGCCAGCCGATGCCATGCCCGCTTCGCGCATTGGGTGAAGTATTTTCAAGCCCGATAGGCAGGCATTTTAGTTTAGGGTGCCGGGTGGCAGCGTTTTGGCCGTACCACAACTGTATATTACCCGGCATTGCAGCAACCAGGCCGGCATCAATACTTTCATCGCTATTGCCGGATATTAAAACCACCTCATTTTTTATTTTGCTTATCTTTTTAAATTCCTTACGAAGGAATTCCGTTTTACAGAAAATAATGGTTTGCCCATTATGCAGGTCGCCAAATTTATTTAGCTGTAACAATTCCATTTTGTAGCGGGGGCAACGGTTTATTTAAAACTTTTTTTAATTGGTTAAAGTGAGCTATCATTTTTTTTTTATTTTGGTAGACAGAGAGTAATGTACCATAATAAGATTGCAGGGTAAATTGTTGCATTCTATCTATTGATTTCCAGCGTATTAATTTCTGATATGCCAACTTAGTGAGTTCTTTAATCAATGCTTTTTTAGTACTTAGTAATATATCATCTAAACGGTTATTTAAGCCACGCGTATCCTTATCAATAAGCGACAAATAGGGGCTAAGCAATACGTAAGAATAACTTTGCCAAAAATATAATTTAAGTATATAGCTGATGTTTTGCCTTTTTAAGGGTACAAAATGCCGGAAAGTCAAGCTATCGTTCGCCACAATTTTATAGCCGTTCAGGTAGTACATAAAGCACAGTTCAACATCTTCGCCTGATGTTAGCTTGTTTCCTGTGCGGCCTAAAGTAATGGGCTGCCAGCCTTTCGCATAAAAATCGAGCAGAGCCGGTTTACGATAAGTACAGCCTGCTCCATAAACATAATGGTCTGTGGCTGCCCAGGTTTGCGGCCCAATGACATAGGAATTTTTAAATTCAACAATTTCGTTTTGTACGGGCTGCTCAGGTTCGAATGCTCCGCATCCGCCAACTACGCCTATCAAAGCATCTGCCTGCATGATCGCAAAGACAGTAGCAACATAAAAGGGGCTAAGCCAATTATCATCATCACAGAACAGCATAAAATCGTACCTGGAATGGCTTACTCCTTTTTCGCGTGCGTTTTTAAGCCCTGCAACTGGCTGGTCTATTACTTCGAAATTAACGTGATGTATATTGAAATCCTTCCAAAGCTGCCGGGCTACATTTGCGGTATTGTCGGTGGAAGCATTATTAATTATAATAATCTCCCATTTGACATCCGGGGGAACCTGTTGCTGTGCCAAATGGCGTAATGTATCGGGCAGCTTGTCCTTACTATTATAGCAGCAAACAATAACAGAAACACCTAATTGCATTCGCTAAACGAGGTAAACAGCATCCATGCCATGTTTAAAATTATTAAATGAAAACAGTGCCCAGTAGCGCTGAGATGAATTAAGCGCAAAGGTATAATAGCTAACAGGGTTTTCAATTAGTTTGATGATGGAACTAACATGCTGCTGCACATCCGTAGGCTTAACCAGGTAGCCGTTGCAGTCATCCTTCACGGATTCAGGCAGGCCGCCGGCATCTGAAACCACACAAGGTAATTGATAATACATCGCCTCCAGCACGGCAATGCCATGCGATTCATTTAAACTGGGCTGATAATAGATGAATGCCTTTTCCAGGTAGGGCTGCGGATATAACACCAGTCCTTTAAAGCTGATCCGTTCTTCTGCTGAAACAAGATTTTTAAAATGTGCTAGTTCGGGTCCATTTCCCAACCAAATAAACTCGACGTCCCTGTGATTTGCAGTTATCGCGCGCGCAACTTGCAGCCAGGTAGCGGGGTTTTTATTGGGTTCGACCCTGCCTATGGTCAAAACGATTTTATGATTTTTAAATAGGAAATCTTGCTTTACTACAACTTGTTCTTCTGGTAAACTATTATGTATAACTGTAATAAATGATTGTTTTCCAGGTTTGATGTCCCATTGCCGGGCGATAACCTGGCGCATGTGCCTGGAGACAGCGATAATCCTTTTACCTTTTGCCAAACAGGTATTACAAGTGAATGACGTAAAAGTGCTGAACGCCGCTGGCGGCTCGGTATGCAAAATATAACGGACCGTGATAAAAGGCGTCCACAACAAATACAAATATTTTTCCGGCTCAACCGAAGAAATAGTAACATCTGCAAAACCATAACGGATATTGAGCAATAGCAGCGCAGCTACAGACCAGGCTATGTTCAATAATTCACGGATATTGGTGGTAAACTTATAACGAAGATGGGCGTATTGATGCAGGCCGGGGATGATTTTAGTTTTAAAGGTGTTTGCCGGGAAAAGGTTATTTAAATGCGTTACCTGTTCTTTGTCTTCGAGTATAAGTATTATATTCTTTTCACCAAAGTACTTTACCAGTAGTTTCAAATGGGAGTTGCTTCCGCCGGCATCAAATAATTTGGTAATCAGGATGTGCTTATTCGCCAATGCTTAATTAGTGTTAATTCCACCAAGCCAGGCATTTTACGCCAAATTTTAGCCGTTCGGAAAAGTTATAACTGTCTTTAAGGTATTTGTGCATTTTGATAAAGTAATATAGCGTCCTGGGATTATTCATTGCCCTTTTCAGGTAAAAATGACCGGTGATATTCTTTTTTTTGTTCTCAATATATTCCGCGAATAGGTTTAGGTTATAGAAGTTTTTACTTTCATTAAGAGCCAACAGTTTATTCAGCCAATTGATTACTTCAAGGAGTGAATCGATATTTACGATATTGTCATTATAAAAAGACAGATTGCTCAATTCAACATCTTTCTCACCTGATGTCCCTAACAAATAGTTTATCATTCTTAGCCTGCATAAATGCGAGTGTTTTACTTGATTATCATGATCGGTTATACTTACCTGGCCGGCATGCAAGCGGTATGACAATAGGGGTTCGGGTATGTTTGCAAACTTGCCGGCCGATGCAATTCTTGTCCATAGATCGTAGTCTTCGGCAGATTTAAATGATGGGTCATATTCCAGCTTTTTTGCCCGGATAAAATCTGTTCGGATCATTGCTGTAGGGTGGCCAATGGCACAAAAATCAAGGAATGCGATTTTTATGGCCTCATTACTCCCGGGGTAATCAATAATTTGATTTGATGGTATTAACCGGAACCAGGTCCCGCAAACAGTAATCTCCGGGTTTAAGTGCATAAAGTCCACCTGTTTTCCCAACCTGTTAACATCGCTTATATCATCCCCGTCCATCCGGGCTATAAATTGCCCTTTTGCTATACTTATCCCTAAATTAAGGCTGGAAATGATGCCGGTATTCACCTGTTTACAGATTAATATAATTCTGCGGTCGGTATAGGTATTGATAATATCACACGTATCATCTGTCGAGCAGTCATCGATAATAATGAATTCGAAATCGCTTAAAGTTTGGTTTAATATGCTTTCAATGGCCTCGGCAACGTAACGTGACGCGTTATAAACTGGCATAATAATACTTACTGCTGGAGAAGTTATATTTTTATCCAAGATTTAGGAATAATGGATTGGGCCTGCTCATTTAAAACAGGATCGATAAACCATTGAGCTGGCGCAATAACAATTTTATCGGTATTGGCATTAAGCCAGGCGCCCCACCAGCTGAAGGTGCTGTTTGCTATAATGTGGTGCTTGCAGTTAGCCATTAACCTTAAATCTTCATAGGCAGTTTCATCATCGTTAATATCCACCAAACGCATTTTGTAATCCAGTTTTAAATGTTGTTCAGCCCATGCCAGGTCATCCGAAAAAATGTAAAATACCGGGTCTTTTATTTTACCTGTAATTAAGGCCGAGGCTTTTTGGTAATAGGCTATCGGGCATGTACCATGGATATTGTTTAGTGCTCTATCTGAAGAAAAATCTCCCCTGCGGATATGCAAGCTTACCGAATTATCTGCCCCAATAGCTGATAACATGGTTTTATTAGCTTCCGAGGCAGGTGTTTTAAACTGAAAATCTTCCCTGATCCGGGTCGAAGAACCGCTAAAATATTGCCCGGATTGCCAATACCCATCAATATACACATTGCTTTGTGTTGTAAAATACTGCGGATTAAAGTTAAGCCCTTGTTCATGTATAAAATAGGGCTTGCTGTTAAACAGTTTTACTGCCAGTTGGTGGCGCCTTGAATTTTGCTTGTGTTTTAACAGCTCGATATCTTCGGGCCCGGCTATATTTTCGGTTATGGAGAAGTGGTTAAGGCTGTATCTTCTAAACCCGTCATATTCAAAAAAAGATAAGTCGAGTTTTAACTCCTGGTTATTTTTAAGGGCCAGGTGCCGGCCAAATGCATATTGAAACATCTGGTTGCCAAGTCCGCCAAATATTTTACTTATCACCATTTTTAAATCGACTTACAATCCTGTTGAGTAAATGTCGTGGCTTTTTTGAATTGATGTAGACTGTATATTTTATATGAACAAGCCATTGTTTTGTGAATGCAAGTCCCCTTTTGTTCCTTTCAATAATAAGCAGGCCATTATTATTATCGGTTACAAATGAAATTTTCCAGCCGCCTTTTTGTAAAAATGGCATGATGGCATATTTTAAACCTCTGCCGCAAGCTACATCAATGCTCATTCCCGGGTAAGGCGGCTCGCCTTGCTCCCAAAAATGACCTGTGTCATGGAAGCCCAGGTATTGCCGTACTTTACCCGAATGTTTTGCCAATTCACGCTCCAGCTGTGTTGCGGTATGGTAGGTATCTATAAATAAAAAATCGGTTTCTTCAATTTCGGCTTCCATTACATCCTGCAAAATGAAGGTAAACACACCGGGTGCCAGGGCTTCAACATCACTTATACCAGGGGTGCGTTTAATATCGTAACTGATCAAAGTATCCGGGTTGCCTGCCAAAAAAGCGTAAGTGGATGTAGGGTTACGTACACCCATTTCGGTAATGTGTTTGCACCGTTTTGCATAAGCAAGCAAGTGGGGCAAAAGTTCATTGATATCACTGGGTGTTTTACAAAGTGTATCATATTTTTTAATAATCTCGGTTAGATTAATCATTTTTATAAAAAAACAGTTTGTGGTATTTGCTTCACCGAACAGCATTTTGAATAGGGCGGTTGTTTTTTGACTTAAGAGAGAATATTTTTGAAAAACGCAATGAAGGCCTTTCAACAATTAAGTAAAAAAAATATGCAATTATAACGGCAAAAATAGTTTCGGTAATTAGCAGTAAAAAAGGATAATTGTTGATATTGAAGAAAACCTTTATGATTAACCTGGAAAATACAATTAAAGTTAAGGTATGGGTTAAATAAAGTGAATAAGAGATGTCTCCCAGGAAGCGAAGAGACCTTATTAAAGGCAGGGAAAAAAGTATGATGATACAACATGCCGCCAGCAACAAAAATATTAAAAATCCAAATTTATAGCCTGCCAACCCTAAACAAAAGCATGGCATTAAAGCGTTTTGCCATGTGTAGTTTTGATATAAATCTACCAGTGAAATTCCGGCCGAAAATATTGCGGCATAAGTAAAAACCAGATACCCTGATGCCGGTAATATAAGAAATGATGACAGGCTAAATGTTAATAGAAATAAAATTTTAAAATACCTGTTTGCTGAAAGAAAGTAAATAAGGCCTATTAAAAGGTAAAACTGGAACTCGACGCAAAGCGTCCAGAAAATGTGCATATAAAAACCGTACCTGGTAAATGGGACAATATAGAGGAGGTGTGATATGAATTGTTGTGGTATAAAGTTAAATTGTTGATGTAAGGGCGAAATTACGTTAAGGTACCAATATAATAAAACTGTAAGTATAAGTACTATATAATAAGGCGGATCGATACGTACCGACCTTTTTAATAAAAACGTAAAAAACTTATTGACACTATAACCGCTTTTTAGGAGTGAAAAAACAATTATAAAACCGCTTATTAAAAAAAATACATATACGCCGGTTTGGCCAAAATTAAATATTGCCGCCATGGCAGGCTGTAGTTTTAAAGAATTACTATAATGGCATAGCACCACCCCTAACGCGGCCAACCCCCTTAGATATTGTATGCTTAGTATTTTATTTTGTTTAAGGTTGGATGTCATTATCACCGGCCTTGCAGGCGCTTAATATCGTTGATCCAACAGCTTAGTGTATGCATTTCTTCGTTACACACAATCCCGGCTGCTAATAATGCGCCATAGGCATTATACAGGTTGGTTTCGATGCTTTCATTTACGGAGATAGCACCCTGAACCCAATCTATAACCTCGTTAGCATACCGGTACATGGGTAGTTCTGATATAAAATCATCCATATAATTATGCGGGTTGCGTTTTTGTACAACGGTGGCATTTGTAAAGCCTAACTGATAATTATAAAGCCACATTATGGGTTGGGCAATCAAGCCGCGCAAAATATCGGTAAAACGAAAAGTTACATAGGTGGGCAGGTATAACAAAACAAACAGTTCCTTCCTGATAATGGTATTTTGTGTATTAAAGGGGCATATGGTTCCCTTATCCAGTACAACCGGCTCAATTTCATTAAAATAGCAGGGTAAATCAGAGGTTAAACGATAAACCGCATCAACGTCCGGATCTTCATCTGCCAAAGCCTGCCAAATTCCAACGCGGCAATCTTTAGCAGCTATTTTTTCCCTCAATTTAAAGTCTTTTGTAATCATTTGCAACGGCAGTCCGCGCGGCCATATCTTTTGGTCGGTAAATAATTGATAAATATTCACGAAGCCCATATCGCTATTTATACAATCAAAGGTGCTTTCGAATTTGGGAAACTCCCAATTGGCCTTCGGATAATTGTCATCATCGGTATCAACGATATACTCTGCGCCGTTTTCAATGGCTTTGAGGTAGCCCAGCATTTTGCGGCAATAATGATTAAATGGCAATGTTTTTCCTAATTCGAAACTTAAACTTTTCTGGATAGCTATGGAGAGGTATTCCACATTGGCACAGTGCCATTCAGCGGGTGTTTTTTTATCGCCAACAACAATCAAATGATGATTTGTCATTTTGGAAAAAGAAACAACAGCTTCTGTAGGATGGAATATGGACGTGATTACTATTGTTTTTTGGGCGATTAGCTTATCCATTTGGACAATTTTACAGGATGTATGTAAAGCGTTTCTTCCGGAAAATCTTTAATAAGGTTGGCCAGTACATTTTCATACCTCTCCATTGCGGCAAAGTCTTGGGGGCTCCAAAGGGTTTTCCCTTTCAGTTTTAATTGTGTTTCGGTAACTATCTCTTTAGCAGCTAGTACCAACGCAGTTGGCAAACCTACCTCAACAAATAAACCGGTTGCCGCAGTAACACCGCAATAGTGCGCAAATTGCTGTATAGCATCCGCGCTCACAACGGAAATATCAGCATAGCTGCCAACCATAGGATAAGTAAGTGAATATTTTTTACGGGCAAGCTTGCTTTTGAACCTGCGTGCATTATAATATATAGTGTTTATGAAATTGAACAGGGCAGATGGCTTTTTTTAGGCTTGTCCCATATATTGTCAAAGCTTAACGGTTCAATGTTTAACCCATGCCGGGTGAACTTTTCTAATGCCTCATGGTAAGGCGGCATTTGATCTTTGGCTTCAATACCCGTAACCTCCAGGTTATAATAATATGCCCTGGTTAATCCTACCCAATGGTCTGTAACCTCGTGCAGTGAAATAAAACCCGGTAAAAAACTGGTACCGCCGTTTAATTTGAAGTATTGCCTGTAGTTGTTTTCATTAATTCCGGGATTTAAAAACAAATCGTCGGCTACAAAAAAATAATGGGCGTAATCCGCACTAAAAAAAGTTTTAAACCCTTGTGCTATATAACCCTGAAATTGCTCGGAGTTTGCATATACCGATATAACGTTATTTTTTTCCCCCGCGTAAAATGGCACTAAATGATAAATATTACTGAACCTGCCTTTATAGATATATTCTAATTTATCAATGTTTTGATTGTACTGGTGATTATAAATAATGACTAACGCTACTTTAGCCATTGTTGCCACCAAGCTCAATTTTTAACTGATTCAGTATTGCCTGAGCCTCGCTAAGTTCAGCTTCCCACCATCGGGATGCGGATAATATCGATATTGCCATTGGAGTAAACCGGTATTTAAGCAGCCTGGCAGGGCTGCCCAATACTACGGCGTAAGCCGGCACGTCCCTGGTCACTACAGCATTTGCGCCGATAACCGCCCCGTTATTAATCGTTACACCTCTTTTTATAATACAATCTACGCCAATCCAAACATCATTGCCAATAGTACATTCCTTTTGGGTTAACTCATCATATGCATCGGTATAAAATAATGAACTGGTTGATAAGGCATCTAAAATATGCTCCCCGGGACCAATAGTAACATTATTGGCTATACTGCAATAACGGCCAATATCGGCTTTTGTGATTGTGCAGTTTGTGCCGATGTAGGTATAGCTACCTACTGAACTCCTATCGTCAATGCTTGTGTTTGGCCCAACTTCTATATGATGCCCTTTTATGGCCTTTAGTGCTGCCTGTGCCGAGTTTATAGTATTATTTGTTTCGGTGTTAAACACTTGTATAGGGTTAATAGCAGGCGGGGCCTTTTTTAATAACTTCCGTATAAAATTCAGCATATCCTAACTTAATTTATAATTGGTGCCACTCCGGTGTAAAGAAAAACAGCCCGGCCGATTTTGGCAGCCACCTGCTTGTTAATTTCCCGCCATCAATTATTTCAAATGACACACAGTCTTCCAAATAGTCATAACCTTCAGAACTTGACATATCGCCGGCGTATAGGCTTAAATAATAAGTGCCGGGATAAAGCCTCACGTCCTTCATGATAACCTCGAATGTAGCCGGGTTTAAAAGACCTGCCTCAACCTGGAAGCCAGAGTCGATATCGATCATGTTGGCTAGCCTTATACCGTCAACCGTTTTTAACTCTATAGCTGTTTTAACAGCTTGCTGATTGGGCTTATAAAACTCCAGCGAAAAAACGATATGGATGGATTCTCCTATTGAAAATACCCTGGTCTTTACCTGGTTGGTCTTTTTTAGAAAAACATCCCGGAATTTCACTTTCTGGTTTCCGACCCGATTTGTTTTTATATTATTAAAAAAGATATGATCTTCAGCCGAAATATCAGCTTTCAAATAATTGTCCACAACCCTGCTTGTAGGTCCTATCTCGCTGATGAGTCCATGTTTTAAGAGGATGGAGCTGCTGCACAACTGATTTACCGCCGCCATGTTATGGCTAACAAACAGTACCGTTCTTCCTTCGCCCTTACTCACATCGCCCATTTTGCCAAGGCATTTCTTTTGGAATTCCGCGTCACCAACAGCTAAAACCTCATCAACAATTAAAATTTCAGACTCCAGGTGGGCAGCAACTGCAAAAGCCAAACGGACATACATGCCTGAAGAATATCGTTTAACAGGCGTATCGATATATCTTTCTACACCCGAAAAATCAACAATTTCATCGAATTTTCGTTTTATCTCGGCCTTGCGCATGCCTAATATAGCACCGTTAAGATAGATATTTTCACGGCCTGTTAATTCCGGATGAAAACCTGTGCCGACTTCCAGCAGGCTGGCTATGCGGCCTTTTATTTTTACAGAACCGGTAGTAGGAGAGGTCACACGGCTCAAAATTTTCAACAGCGTGCTTTTACCCGCTCCGTTACGGCCGATTATGCCTACCGCATCACCCTTTTCAATATCAAAGTTTATATTGTTCAGGCTCCATACGACATCGCTTTGCCCTTTCACGGAGCGGTCATTTTCTTCGCCAATTTTTAAAAATGGGTCTTCTTTGCCCCTTATCCGGGCCCAATAACGTTCAAAGTCCCTCGAAATAGTGCCCGTCCCAAAATTGCCCAACTGGTAGGCTTTAGAGAGGTTTTCAACTTTTATAACTTTAGCCATTAAATGGTGTCAACAAATGTTTTTTCAACCTTGTTGAAAATAATAATCCCCAAAAGCAATAGCAGCGCTGTTACGACTCCGCAATAACTCAATAAAGCCCAGCTAAAATCTCCGCGGCCAAAAAAGCCAAACCTAAAACATTCTATTATAGGTGTAATTGGGTTGTATTTAATAATCCAGCTGTATTGAGGTATCCTCGCTTGAACATAAGACAGCGGGTATATCACGGTGGTAGAATACATCAGCAGGGGTACGCCAAAACCCACTACAAATGCCAAATCGCGGTATTTTGTGGTAACTGCGGATATTATCATTCCCAATCCAAGTCCTTGTGCAGCTATCAGCATCACCAGCAGCGGGAATAAAAGCGCGTAAACATTAAATGATATATGCCCTGCCTGTACGCTATAATATATCAGCAGCGCGGCAAATAAAATCAGTTGTACGCCAAATCGTATAAGGTTTGACGCAATGATGCTTAACGGCATAATTAAACGCGGAAAATACACTTTACCCATTAAGGAAGCACTATCACGAAATACCGTGGATGTTTTGATAAGGCAATCGGAAAAATAGTTCCATAGTATGGTTCCCGCAAGATAAAAAAGAGGTTTGGGTATGCCGTCGACAGGTATTTTAGCCAAACCTCCAAAAATTAATGTATAGAATATAATGGTAATAACCGGCTGAACAAAAAACCATACCGGACCCAAAATGGTTTGTTTGTAAAATGAAACAAAATCTCGCCGTACCATCAAAAATAGCAAGTCGCGGTAATGCCACGTATCTGCAAGTTTTACATCAAACAGGTTATTGCGGGGGGTAATTTCAATATCCCAAATATCCTTTTCCGGCTGATCTGTCAGCGTTTTCGTATCATTCATTTATCATGTGCTCCAATTGGTGCATATAGTTTTGCTCATTAAAGTAAAACAAGCATTTATTTTGTAAATGTTCGCGTTTTTCTACACCCAGCGGGGTGTCTAAATTAGTTGCTATTACACGTTCCAGCTCGTCCGGATCATCAACATTTACCGCTGTACCTAACTCGCCATTGCGTATGGCATCAATACTCCCATCGGCATTACCACAAATAACTGGAAGGCCGTAGGCTAGTGCTTCAATAAACACAATACCAAAGCCCTCCTTTTTGCTGGGCAACACAAACAGGTCGGCTATTAAAAAATGATCGGGAAGTTCGGTTTCACTAATAAAGCCTGTTAAAATCACGTTTTCCTGTACGCTATTTTCCCGGATTAATTTTCTTATCCTGATCTCTTCATCCAAATCATACTGACCTGAAAGAATATACCTGATATTTGGGAATTTAAGCTTTAGTTTACCAACAATAGCGATCACACGCTCGTGGCCTTTGTATTGCTCGGTTGCAGCCAGGCGGGTTAAAGTAAATATAATAGGACCTGTGGCGGTTAAATTATACCTGTTTAATAAATAGGCAGGTTTAACAAAGCTTACGGGTAAATTCATAAACGGATCAATAGTATTGTTTAGCACAAAACAATTGGCCGGGTTAGCATTATGCATTTTAACCATTTGCTGTTTAGTGAAATTACTTACACAAATTATCTTATCGCATCGTTTTAAAAGCAGCCTCCTGCCTAAAGTAAAGGGCCGCCAAACCTCAATGCCATGTGCAATAAGCCATACTTTGCATTTAGGATTAATTGCTTTTATGGCCAGGCCAATCATGGCTAAATTAATATGGCTTAAAATTATAATATCAGCATTGACAGCTTCTTTTAAACTGTTAATTGCAAACGGGGCTTTTTTAATTGCAAAACCTTTAAAGTTTTTTGCCGGTAAATATTGGGGCATCAGGTCGGTATCGGCATCGTAGGCAGATAAAAGTTTAAAATCCCAGTTATTAATCCTGGCAATTTGATTTAATGAATGGCCAAGCGTACGTGTCATTTTTTGTATGCCGCCGGTTGTACTAAAGGTTTGCAGTGTAAAAAGTATTATTTTTTTATCCATGCGCCTGGAGCTGATAAAGTGCAAAACTTTTTGACCAATGCACCTTTCCCATTTTGAAGTTCCTGATTATATTTTGAGCCACCTTACCCTGGTAATTATTATAATTACCTATATCGGGATGTTGCCCCATCCATTCTTGCAGCGGAAAACTAAAGCCCATTTTTGGCCGCGCCGATATTGCCGCGGGTAAAATATCTTTAAAGCTATCTATCAGTAGTTTTTTAGTGTGTTTTTTATCGAACCTGATTTGGGGTGAAATATTTTTTGTTAATGATTGAAAATCTTCATCTAAAAAAGGCACCCTTACCTCAAGCCCATGGCTCATGCTCATTACATCGGTATCCCTCAATAACTGGTTTTGCATATATAGATTAGTTTCCAGCCAGGCAGCATATTCCTTATCGTAATCAGGGGTATTACGTACAATATTATCGCTAAATAAAATATCATCAATATCACTAATAGTGGTATCGAGTATTTTTGCAATATCAGATGGTGCAAATAAGCCACGCAACAACAAATAATCGGCAAACGGATGATCATGGGCCAGGAAGTTCAATTTTTTATAATGATCGGGAGCGAAGGGGGTAATCATCGAAAATAATGAATGGGGAATCTTTTTTAGATACCTGAGATACCTGATCCTGCTAAATGAAGGGTAACCGCCGTAAAGCTCATCAGCGCCGATACCCGATAATACCGCTTTTAACCCATCCTGCCGTGCGTATTTGCTGATAAACCAGGTATTAATACCATCTGTGGTAGGCATATCCATTGACTGTATGATTTGAGGGAGAGCATCTTCAAAATCATGCTGCTTTATGAGGTGGGTAAATTTATTGCCCTCAATTTGTTTGGAAACTATACTTTGATAAGCGCTTTCATCATATGCTTTTTCGTTAAAAAATATCGAAACAGTGTTTAGCTGTTTATGTTTTTGCGCATTAGCCAAAAGGGTTATCAGGCTCGAATCAGTGCCGCCGCTTAAAAATACGCCTATGGGAGCATCGGCAATTAGCTGTCGGTTAACGGCAGTTGTTAGGTTATGGCGTATTTGTGAAACGGCCTCAGTTTTATCAACAATATAATTTACCTTAGTTGTTGTATAATAAGGGCTTATAGTATAAGTGCTTGATTTGTTTTTCCAGCATAAAAAATGGCCTTTGGCCAGGCTCAATACATTCTCTAAATTGGTATAGGGTTCGGGTATATGCCCGTAGGCTAAAAACCGCACGGCCCAGTTTTTATCGGGCTGTGTAGCAATACCGGCGGCTTTAATTGGATTTACTTCTGATGCAAAAGTTAACTGTGCATCCTCAATATGATAATACAGGGGCTTAATTCCTGTTGTATCGCGTACCAGGTAGGTCAGTTCTCTTTCCTTGTCATACAAAGCAAATGCAAACATGCCACGCAATTTGCTGAAAGCACCTGTGCCCCAATACAAATAGGCTTGTATAATGACTTCGGTATCGGTATTTGAATGAAATTGGACTCCATTTTTTAGTAATTCTGCCTTTAAAGCGAGGTAATTATAAATTTCGCCATTAAAGGTTATCCATGCTTTTTGAGCAACGTCGGCCATAGGTTGGTGCCCGTTCTGGCTCAAATCAATTATCGATAAGCGGCGATGGCCAAATGCAAGGTTTTGTGTATCATTAATAAACAAACCTTCATCATCGGGGCCGCCATGTTGCAATGCGGTACACATTGTTTTTACTTTACTAATAATTTGCTGAGGTTGCAAACGCCCAGAGATTATTCCACAGATCCTGCACATAGTTGGGGTATTTTCACAGCTTCGCCGCGTAAGTTACAAGATATCTCAGTAACCTATTGTTTATCAGCGCGCTATAAAACACACTGTTGGGTTGGTATTAAGGCATTAATTTAACCAAAAATGCCAGTTTGATACTATAAAATTACAATATCATTTTAAAAGCGATTAATCAGTGAGGCAGCGATATGAACGATTATGGAATAGCCCAGACTCTCCAACCTTAACGCTAATTGTTTTTGCGAACGGTAAGATATGATTTCACCGGCCAGTCCCTTTAGCGGCCCCGCCTTGATTACTATTTTTTCGCCGGGTAATAGGTTTTCTTCGGTTATTTCCAAATCATAAGAACTTGCCATCAGCAATTTAAGCTCAGCTATCTGGCGGTCGGGCATTGAGGCTACGCTGCCCGAAAAGTAAATAAAGCGAGCTATTCCCCTGGTCATAAGCACCTCTGTTTGCTCATGGGCCGCAATATGAACAAATAAATACGATTTAATAAAAGGTTCATCAACCCATTTTTTCCGGTCACTCCATTGTTTCAGCTGGCGGTGCAAGGGCAGATAAGCATCAACACCCTTGTTAATCAATGCTTGATAAGCTTTTTTTTCAGCCCGTGGATGTGTATAAACCGGGTACCATTTTCTGGTAGTTGAACCTGCACCCATATTACTTAACACCTTACTTTTTGAACCAACGATTTATTCTCCACCATTTCTTTTTTTCGGAATCCACGTAATAACCGGAATTTTCATAGCCTGTATAATCAGAATAATAATAATACCGGCTTCCGTAATTGTCGCCCGTAAATTTTGTTGTATAATACCTTGAGTGCAGCAGGTCTTCGGCATAAGCATTTAATATGATTACCGTGTTATCCAGGTGGTATTCCTGGGCAATGCGCTGGGGAACTGTCGCCGCATAAAACTTTGACTTGCCGGAGCGGATAACAAAAACATTAATATCGGATGACCTTATTAAAGGTATTGCATCAGATACAAGGCCAATCGGAGCTGTATCGATCATAATGATATCATAACTTAATTTGAGGCGCTCGATGAGTTCGGTCATCCGTACACTATGCAACAACTCAGACGGATTAGGCGGTACCGGCCCGGATACGATATAATCCAGGTTTTGCTGATCCGAATGGGAAATAATTTCGTCAGCTGTACATTGATTGGCCAGGTAATTGCTAAGGCCTTTATCATTACTGGTATTGAAGGTCTTATGGATTTTTGAGCGTCGTAAATCGGCTGCAATTAAGATTACTTTTTTATCTATCAGTGATAAGGTGCTCGATAAGTTAACCACCACAAACGATTTGCCTTCACCTGCGACCTCTGAAGTGACACAAATGACCTTGTTTTCTTTTTCCGAAGCCAAAAAGCTTAGGTTGGTACGTACGGAACGTACTGATTCAGCAAAAATTGATTTCGGCCTGCTAATAGCTAATATTTGCGTGCTAAATTCGTCTATCACCTCAGGGAATTTTCTTATTACACCTAAAATTGGTATTGAGGTAAGGCTTTCGATAGTTTCCTTATCATAGATGTAGGGGTTAAGAATCCGTAAAAGTATAATCAGCCCCAAGCCTATCGAAAAACCCAATATCAATGCCGTGTGCCGGATTCCGTTTACATCAGGTGATACAGGATCAAAGTTTGGCTGGGCCATATCAACGATGGTAGCTCCCGGCAAAATTGCCGCCCTGCTCATTTGGGCGTCTAATTTTTTCTCGGACAGAAAAGAGTAAACCTTGTCGCTAACATCAAAATCCCGCTTAAGGCCAAGCATCTCCCGCTCGTTGGCCGGTAACACAGCCAACTGGCCGTTTATTTGCTTAATCTGCTCATTCAGGTAATTTATATTTTTGTTGATGACTGTTTGTGTTTCGGAAATATTATTCAGCGCTGCAATTTTTATCTGTAAAATTTGCTCGTTGATGTCTTCAACGGGCTGCGAGTTAGCATTGTAAGTTCTTAATAAATCGATCTTCCTGAGTAACAAAGAATTAAGTTGACCAATTATACCATTAAGCAGCGGGTCGAGTGTCCCGGTCATATTAAAGTTAAGGCTAACATTATCTTTTTCGTTGGTGATTTGGAGTTTTAGCTGGGCGATGGCTATCAGTTGTATTTTTAACAGTGAAACCTGCGCATCATAGTCCTTCGCTTTTTCGAGGGAATTGCTTTCGGTAGAACTAATATCGATGACGCCCGAACTCTTCTTGCTTTTTTCTATTAAATTTTCCGAACTCCGCACTTCAGAAGACAGCGTATCCAGCTGTTCCTGAATAAACCGTATCATTTGGGTGGCTGAGAGTGTCTTTTGCTCACGATCATAATTTAAATATTCTTTCATGATATCATTTAACACATCCGCGGCAAACACAGGGTTTGAATCGGTTTCCTGCAAGGAAACGATATTGGAGTTTCTGGCAATCTCCGCCGTCCGGAGGCCGCTGCTTACCCGGCCCAGAAAATCTTCCGGTATGTTAAATTTAAACAGGTAAACTACATCTTTTGATATATCGCCCGGGTATTTTATGCTGAAGGCAATAGGGCCTATAGACACCGGGTTGTTGTAAGCAAAATCATGTTCAATATCTTTGCCCCCAATGTTGTAGGTGAGATTAAAGATATAGCGGTTTACCGGTCGGAAGCTAATGAGATTATGATAAAAATTTGTGCTGTCAAACTTCAACAGTTGAATGTCCAGCGGTTTTTGCGGATATAATTCACTTGTACGAATACGGCCTCCGATATAAAAACTGATCCGGTAGTCCATATCCCTGATAGCGTTTAAAATAACTGCCGGACTTTGAATAACATAGGTCTCACTTTGAATTCTTGACGGTCCTTTGTCCGTATTTGAAATATCGCCTACCAAATCAGAAAGTTCAGATTTTTTATCATCAAACTTCATGGTCGCACCGGTAGCATAAGTTTTAGGGGTATACCACAAGTAGGTGTTTGCTGCTGCTATACTTATAATAAGCGAAAGAGCTATCCAGTACCACCGGCTTAATAATATTCTGGCAATTTTAAAATAATCGATTTCCTGGTTAGGAAGCTTCCGTGTTGTTCTTTCAGTTTCTTCCATCAATGATGCGCAAGCGTATAAATTATTAGGGCGGTATTAAACAGGATTAAAGCAGGTTGAAACAAGACCGAAAAATTTTGCAGGTTGTCTGCCCGCGCAGCCCGTTTATTCTGAGTAATATAAACAATATCTCCATTTTGAAGAATCGTCGCCGGGTCTGCCAGGGACTTAATATTACTAAGATCAACCTTTATAACAACAGCGTTCGATTGGCTTTTCCTGATGATTTCTATGTTTTTTTCATTCGCTTTTTCGGTAAGACCGCCGGCTTCACCAATCATTTCAATAAGTGTAGTTTTATCTTTTACTAACGGAAAATTACCCTGTGATTTAATTTCACCCAGCATCGTAATTTTTAAATTAATAATTTTAAGTTCGATAATAGGGTTTTTAAGTAGGTTTGTTCGATAAAGATCTGTGATCCTGACTTCTGCCTCCGCGCGCGTAAGCCCTGCGACATGCACGTATCCTAAAGCGGGTAGCGCCACATTGCCATTTTCTTCTACCTGGAAGGTTTGGCCCGATGAAACGCCTCCGCCTCCGCTTGAGCCGCTAGCATCGCCGCTAATTGAGCTGATACTTTGAAGGTTACGTATTTGCAAAACATCCTGTGGCTCGATCCGGTAACTACCAGTGTCATTAGCTCGTTGCAGAATGCTATCGGGAACACGATTCCTTCGCTCAAAAAGTATTTGATTTTGTTTATATGAACATGAACTAAAGATAATAAGTAAACTAAAAATTAAATAGGTGCCTGTTAAAAAACGCATATAATGGTTAATTTATAATTAGGGTATGATACCAAAAATACATATTTTGCGGTTATAAAAAGGAGTATTTTTTGAAAGTGAAGGATTTAAGAATCTCTTTAATTACCGTTGTTTATAATGCTGAAGATACTATTAGCCGGTGTATTGAATCGGTAATAGCCCAAAATTATCCCAGCCTGGAATACATTGTTATTGATGGAGGATCGAGTGATCATACAGTTCAAATTATTAATAATTACAAAAAATACATAAACGTTTTTATTTCCGAACCCGACAAAGGGGTGTACGACGCCATGAACAAAGGCATAAACTGTGCCAGTGGTGATATAGTGGGAATGCTTAACGCCGATGACTTTTTTGCCGAACCCGGTATACTAAAATTAGTTGCAGCCGCTTTTGCCGAAACCAATGCGGATATATTATATGGAAATCTTGATTTAATAAATCCAAAGGGTAAAATTATTCGTAAATGGAGTAGTGGCTTGTATACCAAGGGAATGTTTAACTTTGGATGGATGCCGCCACACCCTACTTTTTACTGTAAAACAGGGTTGTTTAAGAAACTGGGTTTTTATAGTTTGGACTATGGTACCGCTGCTGATTACGAGCTAATGTTAAGGTTTATACATAACCATAATTTAATAATTTATTATTTAAATAAAGTTATGGTTAAAATGCAGTGTGGAGGAATGAGTAATAAATTCCCCGAAAACCGTGTAAGGGCGTGGCGGAATGATTTGAAGGCGATGCGTAACAATAATATATCATTTCCCATAATTGCTTTAATAATCAAGCCATTAAGAAAAATTAGTCAGTATTTTTGACGTAATTGTATAAAACAGGAAATTGAGGAATATTTATTGTATATACATACATATTGATTAAGTACTATAGTTCTAACAAATTTTATATGCAAGATTATTTACACGCGTATCCTATAATATATTATATTTTCGTTGTAGCGTTTTCGGTGTTTGTTACCCTCCTTGCTATCCCCTCAATTTTACATGTTGCCCGCGCCCGCCATTTATACGATGATTTGGGCAGTTTCAGAAAACACCACGATCATGGTATACCACGCCTTGGCGGCGTAGCTATTTTTGTAAGCTTTACCATTACGTCACTTTTATTTGGCCTTGCCGATAAATCATTGCCTATAAATTATCTTTTAACTGCCTGCATAATTTTATTTGCCATGGGTTTAAAGGATGATCTTTCGGGAGTTAACCCAAGCACCAAATTCTTATTGCAATTTATAGTGGGGGCAATAATGGTAATTTTGGGAAATATACGCCTCACCAATATGTATGGCATATTAGGTATTTACCAGCTTCCGTATTTGTTTAGCGCAATATTATCTATCCTTATAATTATACTTATTGTTAATGCCTTTAATTTAATTGACGGTATAGATGGTTTAGCATCAACAACCGGCATTATAGCCAACAGCACTTTCGCGGCATTATTTATATACATTCATCAGTACGAACTGGCTGCAGTTTCTTTAGCTATGGTGGGCGCAACCCTGGGCTTTTTAAAATATAACCTTTCGCCGGCAAAAATTTTTATGGGTGATACGGGATCGTTGCTTATAGGCTTAATTACTGCTATAATGGCACTTAAGTTTATGCAGCTAAATGCGCTTGCAAGTGTTAAATTACCGGTATTATTCACCGCACCTGCATTAACTGTAGCTATACTTATTGGGCCAATATTTGATACTTTAAGGGTGTTTATCATAAGAATTGCAAAGGGCGGCTCGCCTTTTAAAGCCGACCGTAACCACATACACCACCGCATTTTAAGCCTGGGCTTTAGCCACATACAAACTACCCTTATTTTGGGTGCGATAAATATAGGTTTTATAGGTTTTGTACTCCTGTTTGGCAACATTGGCAACTTAATGCTTATTGTTATTATTGTAGGAAGCTCGATGCTCTTTAACTGGCTCATCACCTTTTTATTACGCTCGAAAAAGCGCGAAAACCTGGCGCTGCGTAATTTATTTGTATAGGTTTTTAATCCCCTTTTATCCTTCTGTTATAAAAAACTATTTGTTTAATTTTCGGTTGTAAAAACAGCTGATAAATTATAACATGTCATCTCACCACATCGTACGCGAAAAGCAGGAGCCCGCATTATTAATACTGGGACTGGATAATTTTCCGGATGAATTGCTTGGGCAATTGCTGGAGTGGAGCCCTACCGTTATTGTTACGGCCGAAACTGCCGAGCGGATGAACGCCTATGGCATTAAAATAGATTGGATAATTGACAATGGTGCCGACACCAACC
>Ga0302300_1000536_pt1 | contig 26110 bp, 22 predicted proteins | sample III_Palsa_E1_1_FD_198756 | JGI IMG/M metagenome (GOLD analysis project Ga0302300, IMG submission 198756) | Peat permafrost microbial communities from Stordalen Mire near Abisko, Sweden - III_Palsa_E1_1 | ecosystem: Environmental > Terrestrial > Soil > Palsa > Peat permafrost | place: Sweden... | reverse complement strand
CTAATTTATATATTTACAACTACCCAAAACAGCGTATGAACTTAAAATCTTCGCCAGCAAAATAGGTGGTCAGTTTGCCTCGGCACGAGGTGGTCAGTTTGACCGGCATATCCATCTTCTTCAACTATTTCATAGTTTACCATCATTTTGTTATTCATAGATATAGTATTGAAAGCAAAAGTATAGGTATCTCCACTATGTATTTCAATGAATTTTTTAGTTATAAATAGCTGTTTTACTTCTTCTAAAGTCATATTCAGGTTGTTAAAGTGTGGAAATATAAAGATTATATTTTAAATTGCATTATTAAACAACTTATTTAATGAGATAAAAAACTGTAAAATAGATATTTAAAATATTTGCGTTAGTTAATTCCTGTCCTGAAAAATCTGGAAAATTTGTAGACAACAGGGAATACACTAGATGCTTACGTCATGCGTGGGCTTAGTTTATTCTGTTGTCAGGTGTTTCCAGATACCTTCAGTACGAATATGCTAAGTGCCACGCATATTTTTTGTACAACCTTCTGCATAGGTACTGGCAGAAATTAAATCAACCAACAAAATGAAAAAATTATTGAAGCTTGTTCTAGGAACAGGATTGATTTTAACTATTGCCTGCCAGAAGAAAAATGTACAACCTACCACAACTACAGTAATAGATACTGTTTATAAAACCCAGGTAAAGAATGATACTGTACATAAAACAGATACAGTAATAGTAGTAAAAACGGATACTGTTAAAAAAATTGACTCTATTTTGTATAATCCAACTCAAACGCTTCAGGGAAAAGAATGGATTCTTTGGAAACAAATTCAATATCAAAATAATATTCAGGTTCTTTTTGATACTACTTCCACTTCAGTATTATTCACTTCAGATTCATTGATAAGTTATCCATTAGGAGGAGGAGTAGAGTTAGGAAGCGTTTATATAACTTATGGTAACAGTACAGTTACGCTTGAATATAATCCTGCTGATCCAGCAGGTTATGAAATATATATTATAACCAGCGATCCAACTACAGGAGGTTATATCCTTACTAGGAATTATATGTTTGGCACTACTCCTGTTGAAAATATTTGGTATTTAAAATAGTAGTGAAATGAATAAAAATGAAATAAAGGCTCTTTCAATAGTTTTTCTATTGTTAGTAGGAATTGTAGGGTGGATGTATATGCAAAGTGGAGGAAGTTTAAATGATATTTTTCCTTTCTCAAACAACAAACATAATGGACTATATATATCAAATAAAAGTATAATGGGGGTAGCTTTTGCTTGGAATATTAAAGATGATATGATTACTAATTATTCAATGGAAAATATATTTAAAGTTGCAGGAGGAGGACAATCTTTTAAATGTCAGCAAAAGAAGGATAGAATAGAATTAGAGGATGGAAAAATATTAAGGATTGATTCTGTCGGAAATATTATACTTCATGAAGGTGATATTAATGTAATGGGAAGTTCTATGGATATGAATTTAAGTATGATTAAAATAACTGATAGAACAGACTTGTCAGTTGATGAGATTATGAAAATTTTAACTACTTCTTATGAGAAACAAAAAAGTAATTCTTTATTTTAATAGTAATAAAAATTTACTACCTTGTAGTATGTAAATTGGAATTGTAGATGAAAACAAAACAGCCAAAGGAAGAAAAAGGGTTATCGGATTCAGAACTTATAACTAAGTATGAGGAGGGGGAAATAGACATGAAAAAAGTATTAAAACCAATGCTTAAAAAAGAAGTGAAAAATAAGAAAGTTGCTCCCTTAAAAGATTTGCCTAAAAGTGATACTGAAAAGCATTTACTAGATAGTAAAGTAGTAGAATCTCCTGATTTCATAACTGGAAAATTAAAGAAGAAAAAGGGTAATAAGAATGGAAAATAAAGAAGAATTAAAATATCCTTCGGAAATTATTTATAAATTGAAAGAGGATAAAGATGTTTTGCGAAAAATGTCTAAAACTCCAAGTGAGAAGAGTATAATTTCTACTAGAATTGAACAAATTTCTGATTTTATTTCTACAAAAAATAAACAGAAATTTATAATTGATTTTCATGTCAGTAAAAATGAAATTTCCTTACTTCCAGATATAACATTATCTTATTATAAAGGAATGTCTTTTCAGATTATTGTACGCTGGTTCGTATTTGGAACATGGTTTATATGGTGTAATGAAACAACTGCCAAAAGTTTTAAAGAAGCTCTACGACCATAAGAACTGCTGACTTATTATTCTTACCAATAATAGTTGGCATCTTAATATCAAAAGTTTGATTTTTTATAAACCTTTCATTATTTATTGATAAGCTGGTAGCAGGACTACAATTTATAAGTTTAATAAGAGAGTAATTCTTAATTAGTTCACTAATATCAGTTAGTGGAGTGCGAAGTAATATTTGAATAACCATATTTGCTTATTTACCAGCAAATATACAAAAATAATATTTGGTACATTAAAATATATTGTTGCCTAAATTATAAATACCCATATCTTCTAATTTTAACCCTGCCTTTTCAAAAGATTTACTATTACCTGTATCCTTAGTAATTTTTACTGGTTCAGAACCAGGTTTTTCCAATATTTATTTAACATTTTGTTCATTATTGCCTTTTAATAAAATAACAGAAAAATGTCGAAGTTCTGTTTGACATTGAAGCACTGATATAATTTTTTGCTGTTTTTGAATAGGATTACAATTGATATTTTTACCATAAAATTTAGATTTTAATACCGCTCATCAAAATGTGCAATCCGCATTTGAATTATTTTAAAATGGATTATAAATCCTGTAATGTTGAATTTGTGTGAGGAGATTATATAGATGGTTCAGACTCATTCTATTTCATCTACACACATATAAAGAACATAAGAAAGAAACTGTTTGTAGTTTTAGGAAAAGACTACATTAAGAATATTAAAAGGATGGGGTATAAATTTATAACAGATTAAAAAATACTATTGAACCCGCTCGCTTTTGGTAGTAGTTATTAAACCAACCATTAGTACTAATATTGTGAGAAGTACAACTTGAATTATCAGGGATTTATTAACCAGTAAAATGGTATGCTGCGCTTCAATTGAAAGGAACAACAAAATTGTAATGAGTCCTCTTGGGGCCACAAATAATAAAGGCTTTAAAGAAAGCTTAGAGAATCTTAATTGAACGATGCGAAAAATGATAATGCTAAATACAATTATAAAGGCCCATAAAATAGTTTTAGTATTTAATATCTCAGATGTTTCCAGCAGAAAGCCAAACAACAGAAAAAATAACGCCCTTACCATAAATGTGGCCTCTATAGTAAGTTCTTTAAACCTATGAACTTCTTTGTTTAATTCATCTGGTTTTAATTTATCTATCCATTTTAATTTTTTTAATTTGTCCAGATTGCCAATAAACAAACCAAATAATAAGATAAATATAAGCCCTGGCAAATGATATATTTTAGATACTGCATAAATTAGTATTATTAGCAGAATAATAGGAACGAACTTAACATGGTGTTCTATTTTACTTAACAGTAAAGAAAGCCCTATAGTAGCTACAAAAGAAACCACAAAGATAATAAATAGCTCCAGAGCAAAATGTCCCCAAGAAGGCGCGCCAAACTCTTCATTAAAGGCAACAAAATTAAAAAATAACACCCCTAAAATATCAGATAAACTGCTTTCATAAATAATAAATTCTTTTTCTGTTGCCCCAAGGCTTCTAATACTGGGAATAGCAATAGCGCTGCTAATAACGCAGAATGGTATTGCATTAATTAAACCATCTCTAAACGAAGAATGTCCAAAATAATGAAACAGACAGGCAAGTAAAAAAGCTGTTGCTAACATTGGCAGCAACGCCCCCAAAAAGGATTTTTTTATAACTCCTATTTTAGATTTATTAAGCTCAAGTTCCAGAGAACCTTCCAGCACAATAAGGATAAGGCCAATAGTACCCAAAATAGGTAGAATGGAAGAAAAATCCGGGGGATGGATTTCTAATAGCGATACTGTTTTTCTTACCCCCCACCCTAAAATCAATAATAGTATTACAGAAGGAATTTTGGTTTTTCCCGACGTAAGGTCAAACACATACGCTATTAGTAGTAAAGAACAAAATAATATAATAATAGCTGTAGTCATTATATATAAATTTGCAATTGTTAAAAATGGCGTAAGCTAACTATATTAAAGTGAATTTATTATAGTTGCAGAATAAAGTACTTTATTTTTGTTCACACTTAAAAACAGAGGCGGTATTATTTCTATTCTTACTTTTATTTGAATCCTTCTTAATCAATCTGTTGATTTTTATTTTAATTTTCTTGTTTTCATAAAGAGAACAAATGTCCTCTTTACGCTTTTCAGCGCTTCTCTCAACCAAATCTTCTATTTCCGATTTCATATTATCAAAACTTCCCTCAGCAATTTCCAAAGACCAGGCCAGTTTAAATTCAGATTGTTTTTCCTCTATTCTATCTATTCTTCCTTTTGAATTTGATATTTTATCATCAATAAGCGCTGTTATTTTTGGGGACAAATTTGGAATGGTTGTTATAATAATAGAAGCCAGAGAAATGCTGGCAGAGATGAGACTAATAGTTTTATTAGGGTTCTGACTTTGAACAACTGTTAACACGCCTGATAAAGTTGCAGTAACAATAGCTACTTTTTTCCACCATGGGCTTTTTATGTTGGTAACTATTTTGTTAAGGCTTGATTGATATTTTTTTTCTATAATTAAATAGTCGTTCATCAAATTAATTAATGAATCCCTTTGCTGAATAAGGCTGCTTGGGTCTGGTTTATTAATAATAGTTAACCCCAGAACTTTAAAATAAGGTTTCCAGCTACCATCTTTACTTGATATAGTAATTGCAATATTATATGTATAATCTTCATCCACTAAATGGTATGGAAGAACGCCTCTTGAATAAACTTTTATATAGGATTCTTTTTTTTCAAAAATAAGGTATTTTGTTAATCCATTTATACCAGGCGGAAGAGACATATCGCTACATTGAATATCGAGTTGCCTTAAATCGTTATCATTAGAAATATTTAGGTAGGTTAATACGGAATCTCCTTCAGAAAATACTTTTCTTGTAAAATCACCAATAACAGGCTGAAAATATTGGTCTCCTTTTAACACACAAACATTCCGTTTTATTTGATTTCTTCCGTCTGAAGCCAGCAAAGTTAAATGAATAGGAAAATCGGATGCTTTGCTAAGGGCTTCATAACTTCCGGGTTTAAAAATTAGCTCATGATTTTTTAGGTAATAGTTCGGGTTTTTGGGCGTATAGTCATAAATGAGTCTTTCATTGTCTGGATCAACGGCATAATAGTCTATAAATAAATTCTGATCGGGTAATAAAAATAAGGTATCAGGGGGTACATTAATAAAATAAGGTAGTTGATTTATGTTCTTGACCTTAAAATTCAATACCTTACTAAAAACAGAATTATCAACATCAATAATAGTTATTCTGAATTTGATATATTTTTGAATGGCCTCGCTATTAGAAGGAGTCCAAGTAAATAGTAACTGATCGTCATTTATAGTTACCTGGCAACTGTCAAACTCCCTCAAGTCAGGGTTTTCATTAAATGTAAAATAGGTATCGAGCAATTTTGGATTAGTATTTTGTTGGCTTTTAAGTGTGGCCCTATATGTATAAGTTTCATTCTCAATAACATTAATGGTGTCTGGTAAAGCCTGTTCAAAAACCAGATAGGGTTTAAGGTCGGGAGAACTTACTGTAATTGCAAGGCTAACCTTGTCTGCTAATGCGTTTAAGGAATCAAATAAATAAAATGTAACCAGGTAGTAGTTTTCTTCGGTTGCTTTTGGCGTCCATATAAATTGATTTCCATTTATGTAAGCGCTTTGTGGATGCCCTTCCATTTTAATGGTGTAATTCTTAATATCCTTTACCTTTAAATTAATAGTCAATTTTTGACCAATCTGAGCCTCTGTTTTTATTGGAAGTTCTAAATTAATTAATTGAGAATACCCGAAGAGTGATGTAAATAATAATAGGGCGGTAAGAATTACTTTAAATCTCTTCATTTCTTAAGTTAAAAAAAATTTAAAAAAGGCATTCCCTGAGTTTTTGTATCTATGTTTTAAAAAATAGAAACGGGTATTTAAACTATAATTATACTAATAAATTATAAATTTATACTAATTCAACCTGAACTTTGTGCGATATAAAAATAGGCGGCTGACGCTTGCCCATCGCCTATTTTGGCTGACTGAAAAATATGAATGACTATACTTTATTTTTCCATAATTTTTTTCTTCTCATCATATTCTTCTGTTGTAATTTCACCAGAAGTAAGCCGCTTCTTCAGAATATAAAGTGGAGAATCTACTTTTTTCTCCATTCCAGGCACATAAAAGCGATGAAATATATTTTTCTCATGATTATGTTATTTTTTTAACATATTAAGAATAAATTTAGCAGGATTGATTACGTAGTTACTATATTATTATTTAAATAAGTTATATAATTCCCATATTACTAACTCACTTCAGTAACTAGTAGTAAAGCCATCAGGCGGCAACACTTAACGAAAAGATATATTTTTCACTGCGTTGCAAATGCATGTGCGTCGTAATTTATGAATCTGTAAATTTTATAACTTCCTTATATAGGTATATAGTACTCTTTATGATAAAAGCCTTATCTTTCCATAATACTAATTCTAATAAAAAATAATTACTGAAATCTACTATTAAAGAAAGCTATGTTTTACAACGGTTATTACTTTTTAGGAATGCACCTTATATGGTGGTTTATATGGCTTATTATGCTTTTATGGATATTGGCGCTGCCTTATAACATACCTGCTAAATGGATAAAGAAAAGCTCTTTTATATACGCTTTTTGGAACTGGCTTAACACAGAAAAAACAATTCCCCCCGATTCACTAAAACGAATAGGAATAGCGGCAGACCATGCAGGTTTTGAATTAAAGAACTATCTAGTTAAAATGCTGGTCGAATCGGGTTATGAAGTAACAGACTATGGAAACAGCGAACTTGAACCAACCGACGACTACCCGGATTATGTAATCCCCATGGCGCGGGCGGTGGCAAGCGGGGCCATGTCTCGCGGTATAGCCGTTTGCGGCAGCGGCGTTGGGGCTTGCATTGTTGCAAACAAAGTGCCGGGGGTAAGGGCTTGCCTGATCCATGAAAAATTTTCTGCCAGACAAGGCGTAGAGGACGATAATATGAATGTAATTTGCCTTGGCGGCAAGGTAGTTCACAATGCTTTTGCGTGGAAGCTGATTTCTATTTTTCTGGCGGCGAAATTTAGCGGTTTAGAACGCCATGTTCGCCGCCTGAGCGAAGTAACAAAATTTGAAAACTCTCAAAAATAATATAAAAGATGAACATAAGTCCTTTAGCGGGAAAACCAGCAGAAGCAAACATACTGGTAAATATTCCCAGGCTTGTTACCGCCTATTACGCCGGTATACCCGACCCCTCTGTGCCCGATCAACGCGTGGCCTTTGGCACTTCGGGCCATCGCGGCTCTGCGTTTAAAAATTCGTTTAACGAAAACCATATTCTGGCCACTACGCAAGCTATTTGCTTTTACCGTAACCAACAAAAAATTGAGGGCCCTTTGTATCTGGGTTTTGATACCCATGCGCTCTCTGCTCCTGCCTTTGCAAGCGCTATGGAAATATTGGCGGCCAATGGGGCAGAAGTAATGATTGCGGAAAGGGATGAGTATACGCCAACTCCTGTTATATCCCACGCAATTCTAAAATACAACGAAGGACGCAAAACCGGGTTGGCGGATGGTATTGTTATTACGCCTTCGCATAACCCGCCGGACGATGGGGGCTTTAAATACAACCCATCTAATGGCGGCCCAGCCGGAACCACTGTTACTAATTGGATAGAAGCGAAGGCAAATGAAATCTTGAGTAATAATCTTGCGCAAGTGAAGAGAATTTCTTTTGATAAAGCGTTGCGCGCCTCTACTACTCATCGCCACGATTACCTGAATACCTACGTTAACGATCTTGGAAACATCATTGATATGGACGTTATCCGCAATTCAAAGATTAGGATGGGCGTTGACCCTTTGGGGGGAGCGGGGGTGCATTACTGGGAACCTATTGCCGAACGCTACCACCTGGACTTAACGGTAGTAAATAAACTGGCAGACCCTACGTTTAGTTTTATGACGGTGGACTGGGACGGGCAGATACGTATGGATCCCTCTTCTCCTTACGCCATGCAACGATTAATTGCGATGAAAGACCGTTTTGACATTTCTTTTGCCTGCGACACCGATCACGACCGGCATGGAATAGTTACAAAGAGCGCTGGGCTGTTAAACCCTAACCATTATTTATCTGTTGCTATTTCTTATCTCCTGCAACATCGCCCTCTGTGGAATAAAACGGCGGCAATTGGCAAAACTGTTGTTAGCAGCCAACTTATTGATCGGGTTACCGCAAAACTAGGGAAACGACTTTACGAAGTGCCGGTCGGATTTAAATGGTTTGTTGACGGCCTGCTAGATTCTTCGCTTTGCTTTGGCGGAGAGGAAAGCGCAGGAGCTTCTTTCTCCAGGCTAAACGGCAGCGTTTGGACAACAGATAAAGACGGTTTTATACCGGCCTTATTATCGGCAGAAATTACTGCAAAGTTAGGGAACGACCCAGGAATATTATATGGCAAACTCACAAAAGAACTTGGCGAGCCTGTTTACGATCGCATAGAAGCTAATGCAACACCTGAACAAAAAGAAAAGTTAAAGAAACTTTCGGCTGAGCAAATAATACATAAGGAGTTAGCAGGGGAAAAAATCACAAAAATAATTACAAAAGCCCCTGGCAACGATGCCGCCATTGAAGGTGTAAAGGTGATGACCGATAACGGATGGTTTGCTGCCCGTCCTTCAGGTACTGAAAATATTTATAAAATATATGCGGAAAGCTTTATTAGCAAAGACCATTTAAAACAGATTATTGAACAAGCACAGGTTATTGTTGACGCTGCATTAAAATAAAAACAGAGTTAAGGATTAGTTATTGATAGTAAATAACGCCTTTCTTACAAAAGGCGTTATTCCAATGTTCTTATTCCGTTATAATTTTTTCGGCTCTTTCTTTATCCTTAAAAAATATTTTCAGCTCTACTCCACCCAAAGGGTTTAAGCCGGCTACATTTTCATCTTCTAAAAAAGATTCTATCTCTTGCGCCTTCAGTTTATGCTGGGCGAAAGAAGCTTCACGCATTTCACTATAGGTATGAAGCGTGATGATTGTGTCGTCTTGTGCCATAAGAATTTATTTAGTAGTAGTTTGTAAATTTTATGTTTAACAACTAATGCAATAGTTGCGGAATGCTTTCACTTTCCATAGCAGCACTGTATTTGCCTCGGCGGGCGGCTTTATTACATATTGCTCTGTGGTACAACGCCTGCTGTGCAGCCGCTACATTAGCGTCTTCTCCCCGCCAAATTTCCAAAGCGGGTTGCTGTATGGCGCGCGCAAAAGAAAATGTTAATCCCCAGGGTAGTTTGGAAACGAACCTGGCATTCATGGCATTTAAGCGGGCAGAGGCTAGTTCGGAAGATTGGCCGCCCGACAAAAATGCAATACCCGGAACAGCGGCGGGAACTGCCCGCAGCAGGAGTTTCACCGTAGCGTCGGCTACTTCGTCTACTGTTTGCTGTATGGGGCAGGTCAATCCCGGAAGCGCCATATTTGGCTTCAGGATCATTCCTTCCAACATCACCCGTTGTAAGTATAACTGATGAAAAACTGTTTTTAAAACTTCTTCCGATACCTGGCAACACCGCTCCAAAGTATGTTCGCCATCCATAAGAACTTCTGGCTCGACAATAGGAACCAGCCCTTCTTCCTGGCATAATGCGGCATAGCGCGCCAGGGCATGCGCATTAGCCTCAATACAAACCCAACTAGGAATACCGTCTCCTATGGTAATTACAGCGCGCCACTTAGCAAAACGGGCGCCCATCTGGTAATACTCCTTCAAACGGTCGCGTAACCGGTCTAAGCCCTCTGTTACTTTTTCTCCGGGATAAGCCGCCATGCTTTTGGCCCCGGCATCCACTTTAATGCCCGGAATAATTCCAGCATCAGTAATAGCTTTTATAATAGGAACGCCGTCTTTCTTTTTCTGGCGAATAGTCTCATCATAAAGAATAGCTCCGCTAAGGCAATCGCCCAGGCCAGGAGTGGTTACAATCATCTCTCTGTATGAGCGCCTGGCCTCCTCTGTTTGGGGAATACCCAACTTGGCAAATCGTTTGTTGCAGGTGGGCGTACTCTCATCCATTGCCAGCAGGCCCTTGTCGTTTGCGATAAGCGCCTTTGCTGTTTCTATAAGTTTTTGTTCATTCATTTGTTTACCCTCCAATTAATTTTTTTTATTTTTTATTATCGTATTTAAGAGTTTCAAATCCCGATACTACATCAAACAGTTCTTCATCAATAGAGCTTTGGCGCAGACGATGGAACTTATGACTAAGATCGTCCAGCAATTCTTCTATATTTTTTTCGGCGCGTTGCATGGCCGCCAAACGGCTGGAGTTTTCGCTGGCCAACGATTCTGCGCATGCCTTGAATAAGGAAACAAAAAGATATTCGCGAATAAGCGCCAGTAACGTTGATTTAATGCCCCCCGCCACCTGCGGTAATAGTTTTGTGGGCCAATGAAGTTTCTTTAGGCTATCCATCCATTTTTCATCCAATGGTAAAAATCGCTGAACAACAGGTTCATAACCTGCGCCAGGTTTTGGTTGGTTATGAAATATATAAAACTCATCTACATGCTCTTTTTCATGGCTCTCTTCGCTATCAGTTAAAATTTTTCCGACAAGGGAAGTAATGGCATTTACAGCGCCAGGGACAGTGTAAATTTTTGTGGTAGTAAATCCCATGTCTGATAATAGTAATTGAATCCGCTCGCCCACTGCCCATACTTCTTTTTTGCCCTGCAACGCATTTAGCGATTTGGATACAAAATCTGCCATAGAATCGTTAAACTGTCCCACTAAGCCCTGATCAGACCCAAAAACAATGGCACATATCAATTTTTCATGGGCCTTCTTTTGTTCTTTCTTTTTATCACTTATGGTATTAATTTTCTCGGCTTTTAAATAGGCGATAATACCTAATGCCACTGTGCGGTAGTAATCCCCTAGCGAGGCGACGGACATCTCGTACTGGACTATGTTTGCCGCCGCCATTGCTTTCATAGAACGAACAACAGATTTAAGGTCTTCCGCCCCTTCCGATTTATTGCGTAAGCTTTCTAAAGTATCCATTACTTTTTAGTTTTAGTTGGCTGAGGCATTTCTTTAGTTGGCTCTGGTTTGTCTTTAGCTATTTCCGGCTTTTTTATATCTGCCTCCGGTTTGTCCTTTTGGGCTTCAGGTTTTTCTTTAGCTGGTTCAGGTTTATCCTTAGCTGCTTCTGGCTTGTCTTTGGCTACCTCTGACTTTTCTTTATCTGGTTCCGGCTTGTCTTTAAAAGGAGTAAGTATATTTCCCGCTACTTTCAAAATAGCGTCGCGGTCTTCGGCGCTTAATGGTTTATCTGATAGTAATCGTTTAATTACATCAGCCGGAAATTCTGCCATGTTCTTTAGTAGAGCCGCTTCTGCTTCCTGTACTTTCTCTAGTTGTATAGTATCAAATAACCCGCCTGTTAATGCAAGAAGGACTACCAGTTGCTCCGGAACAGTCCTATGCTGAAGCTCCTGCTGTTTAAGGCAATAGCGAATACGCTTTCCATGTTCTATAATTTTTTTGGTATTATCATCCAGCCTTGTGCCAAAGCGGGCAAAAGCTTCCAGTTCTTCAAATTGAGAATACTCAAGTTTTAGGCTGGCTATGGAACGATATGCCGGCAACTGCGCTTTATCGCCCACGCGGGAAACGGACTTGCCTATATCCACAGCCGGTAAAATACCCAGTTCAAATAGTTTGGGGGAAAGGTATATCTGCCCGTCTGTAATAGAGATAAGATTTGTAGGAATGTAGGCAGAAATGTCCTGGGCCTCCGTCTCAATAATAGGTAAAGCGGTAAGCGATCCTCCTTTTAGTTCGGGGCTTAGGTGAGTAGCTCTTTCCAGTAATCTGGAGTGTATATAAAAAATATCTCCGGGAAATGCTTCGCGTCCCGGCGGCCTTCTTAGCAACAGGGAAAGTTCGCGATATGCTCGCGCATGGTGCGTTAGGTCGTCGTAAACAACCAGCGTATCGCGTCCCTGCTCCATAAAATATTCTGCAATACTGGTGGCCGCATAAGGCGCTATGTAATTTAACCCTGGCGAATTATTGCCCTCTGCCACTACAACAATGGTATATTCCAGCGCTTCTTTTTCTTTAAGGTTGGCAATTACTTTGGCGACCGCCGATGCGCGTTGCCCGATGGCGCAATAAACGCATATCACATTTTTGTCTTTCTGATTAAGAATGGTATCAATGGCAATGGCTGTCTTGCCAGTCTGCCGGTCTCCTAAAATTAACTCGCGCTGTCCCCTGCCAATAGGGATTAACGCATCAACAACTTTTAAACCCGTTTGCAAAGGAACAGTTACCGCAGCGCGATCCATAATAGCTGCGGCAGGCCGTTCAATTGGCATCCGTTGAGTATGAGCAATGGCGCCCTTGTCGTCTAAAGGTTCTCCTAACGGATTAATCACTCTTCCGATCAACGCATTGCCAACGGGAACGTCCATTACGCGGCCAGTTCGTTCTACTTCGTCCCCTGCATTTAACAGGGTTTCTTCGCCAAGAAGGATGACGCCTATCTCGTCCTCATCAATATTATATGCTATGCCCAACAATCCTCCCGGAAACTTTAACAGTTCTTCGAACCCTGCGCCTGGAAGGCCGGAGACTTTTACAATTCCTGCAGACACGCTTGTAACGGAGCCAACTTCACGCGGGGCAAAAGTAAAAACATGATCTGCGAGGCCCTTGTCTAAAAGTCCGAATGTCTTGTTTACAGTATTGGTTAAATCGCTTGCTGGCATATTTCTTTCTTAGGCTACTGTATGTTCTTCTTTCATTTTTTCGGCAATACTTTTCTCCAGTGAATTGAGGTATTCCGAAAAACTCCAGGATAGCTTATATCCGTTAGTTGTAAGTTCAATACCACTTATTAATTCGGGTACGATTTTAAATTGAAGTTGAGTTTTAGTCCCCAGTATTACATCAACAGCTTCGCTAACTTCGCCTTGTTGTTTTGCTGATAGTTCAAATGCGCTACGCACAAGGATGGTATTTGAATTGGATTTAAAGGCCTCTATAAATTGCTTTTTCTCCTCGTCTTTAGACTGGTTTAAACGTTTGATAAAAGCGCTTACCGATTGTTCTTCCAAACTAAGGGAAGCAATGTCTGCAAGAGCTTTTCTGGTAATGGCGAACACTTCCTTTTGTGTTTTTTCAGCTAGCTCCTGGTTTAGATTTTCCTGCGCTTCTTCAGATGCTTTTTTCAATTTGGCGCTTAATGCTTCGGCTTGCTTCTTTGCTTCTTCCAGTAGTTTCTCGCGTTCTGCGTTACCCTCGGCAATGGCTTTGTCCATTAGTGCCTTCTTTTGCTGATCGAACTCTTCATTCTTTTTCTTAAACTCGTCTTGTTCTTTTTTAGCTTCCGCTTTTTTAGCCTCCGCATCGTTAAGCTGGGCGGTAATTTTATTTTCGCGGTCGTCAACAGCTTTCAATATTGGCTTATAGAGGTATCGTTTTAGTAACCACACCAAAATAAAAAAGTTTAATACCTGCGCTATTACTGTAAACCAGTTAATATTCATTTTATAAATAATTATTTAGTAGCATGAGCAATAATATGATTCCAGAACGGGTTAGCGAAGATGAGAATCATAGAAACCACGAAACAATATATTGCGGTTGACTCGATCATCGCTAGCCCCACAAACAACGTTCTTGTAATAGTAGGGGCGGCGTCGGGCTGCTGAGCAATAGAACTTAAGGCTGAAGCTACAGACCTTCCTTCGCCATAAGCTGGCAACATACACCCGATTCCTGTTGTTAGTCCGGCAGTAGTAATTGAAGCTACCGCAATAAGAGTTGTACTATCCATTTTTTTCTCGTTTTATTTATTTACTATTGGTTTTGATTTATCTGTTTTTTTAGCGTCGTGCACTGCGGCGGTAATATAAACTGCCGCCAGTATGCTGAAAATGTAGGCTTGTACTGTGCCAGTAAGCAACCCTAGCGCCTGCATAACAATTGGAAATACAAAAGGTGTTATACTTAACAAAATAGCTACAATCATTCCCCCGCTCATAATATTGCCAAACAACCTTACCGCTAAAGCAAGCGTACGCGATATTTCGCTAATAATATTAAAGGGTAACATAATGAAGGTTGGTTGCAGGTATGATTTAAGGTAAGCAAGGAAGCCGCTCTGCTCAATACCAAAAAAAGGCACTGCCATAAACACACATAACGCCAGCGCAGCGGTGGTAGAAAGCGAACCAGTCGGCGGCTGGTACCAGGGAATAATAATGCAAATGTTGCATGTAACTATAAATAAAAACAACGTGCCAATGAAGCCAATGTATTTTTGTGGATTAAGTAAGCCAACATTTTTAATTTCGTTGTTTATGCCTATTACCACCATTTCAAGAATGCACTGCCAGCGAGAAATATGAATGTCAGTTTTTAGTTTCCGGGTGATTAGTCTGGAACCAACAACCAATGCCAGCATTATTGCCCAGGTAGTAACGATAGTAAGATTAATGGTGATAAAACCATAATGCCAAAAAACAGTTTCGTCGGGACTTAGCTTCATAAATTTACCCTTTCTTTTATTAGTAGTTCCTTCTTATCATTGGGTTTGGTAAAGCGTGTTACAATGTAACGAGCAATAACAAAACCAACCAAACAGATTACAAGCCGTTGCCAACTTCCCTGAACGATGTAGTAAAATCCGACCAGCGTTACGCCTGTCCTAAAAATGAAGCTACCTAAAAATAATAACGCCGGAGTTTTTGATGTAAACAACTTTTTTACCGTAAGCCAAAGGCCCCCAAAAAAGAGCGTTCCCAAGGCCAAGCCTGTTATAAATGCTAATACCATAACTACTATTTCATTCATTATCTTCTCTATTTTGATGCATTCCTTTATCTTCTTTGGCTACCCAGCTCCATGCTACTAGGCTGCCTACTACTAAACCTAAAAACAAAAACGTCAACGTCCACGAAAATGACACCGGGTAAGTTTTGTCCAGCCATATCCCCAGCGCAACCCCCAACACAGTGGGAACTGCAACAGACCACCCTATCATCCCAAACATGCCGAAGCCAAACCAAACGCTTCCACTATTTTCCGCCTGGGCTTTTAGTTTGCGGCTTTCTTTTCTGCTTACCTCTTTACTAAACAAATTCCCGTCGTTGCTATTATTATCAGAGTCCATTACTCTTATCTGCTAAATTTTTCCATGCTATAAATAAAGCCGCTTTCCAGTTTTAATGTTACTGTCTGGACTTTTTTTTCACTTTCATTTATGTCCTTAAACTCTTTTTTAACAGCTTCGCTAAGCTTACCCAGGTCTTTTCCACCAATGGCATTGCGAACGGAAACCAAAACCTGCGCCCCTGCTTTTACTAATACGCCCTGGTCAATGGCTACATATTTCACTCCTTCGGCTTCTGTCTCGTAAGTGAAAATACCGGGAACAACTGCCGCAACGCAATCTAGCCGTTGGGGTAATAAACCATAAGAACCCCCGCTTGTTTCTACCACAATGCGGCTAACATTTTTTGCTTCTGCAAAAACCCGAAACGGAAGGAGAATTTTTAAAGTCATTGCCATCTTTTCAATTATATCCTGATCTTATTTTGCCCCTACTGTTTCTTTTGCTATTGGCGCAGGGACGACAGTCTCCTTTTTTGTATTATCATTAGTTGTTTTTTTATGAACTTCGTCTATTGACCCGATCATATAAAAAGCGCTTTCAGGCAAATCTTTAAATTCATCAGAAAGAATACGCTCGCAACCATCCAGCGCATCTTTTAAACTAACTTCTTTTCCTTTTATGCCGCTAAATTGTTCGGTCGCAAAAAAAGGCTGTGTGAGAAAACGTTCTAAACGCCTGGCTCGGTTTACTATATTGCGGTCATCTACAGATAATTGCTCCATACCAAGCATAGAAATAATATCCTTTAGCCCTTCGTACTCAGCCAGCGTTTGCCTTATTTTTTGTGAGAGATTGTAATGCCTATCGCCAATAATAGCTGCTGTGGCCATTTTAGAATTCGACTGTAACAAATCAATAGAAGGATAAAGCCCCTCGCTGGCTTTTTTTCTGGAGAGGGCAATTGACGCGGACAGATGAGAGAATGTATGTACAGCGGCTGGGTCTGTTAAATCATCCGCAGGCACATATACCGCCTGTATGGAGGTAATGGCTCCGGTGTCGGTATTGGCAATTCGTTCCTCCAGTTTTGATAGTTCCGTTCCCATTGTTGGCTGGTAACCCAGGCGGGAAGGCATTTGTCCCATTAAACCGGATACTTCCATACCTGCCTGTATAAACCGGAAAATATTATCGATAAGTAATAACACATCCCGGTGTTCATCGTCGCGCAGATATTCTGCCAGCGTTAAGGCGGCATGGCCAACGCGAAATCGAGCGCCGGGAGGTTCATTCATTTGCCCAAATACCATTACCATGTCTTTAAGCAAACCGGCGTCTTTCATATCTGTATAAAGTTCCTGGCCTTCGCGGCAGCGTTCTCCGATGCCGCAAAACAGACTTACTCCTTTGTTATGCCCCACCATATTGTGAATCATTTCTGTAAGCAAAACTGTTTTGCCAACGCCCGCTCCTCCAAACAAACCAGCTTTTCCACCTCGTTCTAGTGGTATTAAAACGTCAATGGCTTTAATACCTGTTTCAAAAATTTCTGATTTAGTAGATCGTTTTGCCAATGGCGGCGGCGATTGATGTATGCTACGCCGCTCTGCTTGCGGTAATGGCGGCTGATGGTCGATAGTATTTCCAAAAACATCAAACATCCGGCCTACTATCTCTTTTCCAACAGGCACTGTAAGTTGTTCTCCGGCTGTTTCTGCGATCATACCGCGCGCTAGTCCCTGTGTTGGGGTTAAGGCAATTCCCCGAACACGGTTTGCATCAAGCTGGGTTAGTACTTCAATAGCTACTTCTTTATTTTTTCCTGTATGTAGTAATGTATAAATAGAAGGCAAATTGGTCTCAAACCATATATCCACAACGCTGCCTCTAACCGAAATAATCTTTCCGTAGTTTAAAGAGTTGTTTTTATGTTCTGCTATTGCGCCCATCTTTTCTGTTTAAGAACAATTAAATAGTCATAAAAATTTATTGATATGATATTTTTGGTGAAATAAGCAGGAAATATAAATTTAGAGTTCTCTGCTATGTAAGCGTTACATAATTATTTAAAAAGATTACATGATTCACATATTTGCAATCTTATAGTCAGAATTAGTAATACTTAATATAAGTCTGACCTCGATTATTTATGATACAAAGGTATGCGCCTATATAGAATATCTGAATGACAATTGTTAGAAGAGATTATAATAATTATCATAATTTATAAATCAAAGTCCAATCAGATTTTGGGAAATTATACATCCATAAATAGTAGAAGGCGCAAGAATAACAACAATGCTTTTCAATTATTATAAGAAAATCTTTTCCTTTATATTTTCGGGCGTTGCCGGATAAACCAAGTCGTTATCGTGAGATAGTAATTTTTTATCTTTACCATGATACTCCAATTGAGTTAGAAGATGAGAGATTAGAGCGATATGAGCCTCTTGCTTTTTTTCAGCATTTACCACAAACCAGGGCGTATGCTTAAAGTTTGTTTGTAGCAGCATTTCATTACGAGCCTCCGAGTAATCTTTCCAGCGCTTTTGCGCTACCATATCAATAGGACTTATTTTCCATTGCTTCAAGGGGTTTTTCTCTCTGTCATTTAATCTGGCTTCCTGCTCTTTCTTGCTAATGTCCAGATAGTATTTTAGAATAATGAATCCTGCATCCACAAGCATTTTCTCAAATAATTCTACTTCAGTAAAAAAAGATTTGTATTGTTTGTTAGTACAAAAGCCCATTACTTTTTCTACTCCGGCGCGGTTGTACCAGCTTCTGTTAAAAAGCACAAACTCGCCCGATGCCGGCAAATGCGAAGAATAGCGCTGAAAATACCATTCGCGTTCCTGAAAGTCCGAAGGCTTACTAAGCGCCACTACCCTGGTCTCACGGGGGCTAAGGTGTTTTATGATTGATTTTACCGTTCCGTCTTTACCGGCAGCGTCTCTGCCTTCCAATATTACCAGTAATTTTAAATTGGATGATATGACTTCCTTTTGCAGCTTTACCAGTTCTATATAGAGGTCATGTAATACTTTTTTCTTTTCGTTCATGTCGTTAATTCTTAGTCGAATATTTAACTAGCATTTCCATATTTAATAACTTAGCTAATATTTTTCTGCAATTATTAGTTTACTACTTTTACAAATGTGTTATAAATATGTTATTATTTACTAATAATTACGAAAAAAAACTTTCTAACTGAAATCTGATCTCGTAGTAGTAGTTTAAAATAATTTGATAAAATAATATGCTAACCTGGATTTGCTAAAGCGCAAAATACAATCAAGTTTCAAAATTGGATCTTTTAAACTATAAATGTGTTATATAACTATTCAAAAAGATTACATCATTCACGTATTTAAGGATTATATAAAATACTATTAAGCTGTCTACGGATAGAATTAAAGTGATAATTAACTCTTACTGGTCTTCACTCATGCAATAGTTGCATTTATCCCTTTTAAAAAAATAAATCTGTCCTTCCTCAATAAGGCCGGTGAGTATAAGTAATCTATTATCATAATTATCTCTATACCACTAAATTATTATCCTGGTTCTTTTCACTTCTAAGGCCCAATCACTTTTATCAACCAAAACCTGTGAATTATGTAACTTTCTAATGCCTCTATATAACGCTTAGTAGCTTAAAAGGCCTCAATTTTCGGCCTACTATGAAACTAATACCAGCAGCGCATGAACTCATATCTAATATGAGGGCATTTTTTCAAACTAACAATTCGAAGCTCAGCTACCTGAACGAGGAACCCTTAAGAGCGGAACTATATAGCTCTGAACAAATGGAACGTTTTGGCAAAGCCTTGGCCCGAACTCATAAACTAAGCGCAAAACCAGCTCAAGATCATTTACTTAAGCGCCTTGCAGATAATGAAATTATCCTGAACGAAGTACGCAAGCTTCTTACAGGCTCGCTAAAAGTAAAACGTAATCTAACTCCTGCCGGGGAATGGCTAATTGATAATTTTTACCTGATAGAAGACCATATCCGCGTAGCCAAAGTGCACTTTCCCAAAAACTACAGCGAGGGGCTTCCTCAGTTATTAAATGAGGAATCTGCCGGTTTAACGCGTATTTACGACATTGTTCTTCAGATAATTTCGCACAGCGACGGAAGAATAGACCTGGAGAGCCTAAGCAGCTTTATAAACGCCTACCAAACCGTTACAAATTTGAAAATGGGAGAGCTATGGGCCATCCCCATTATGCTGCGGCTTGCCTTAATTGAGAACCTAAGGCGCGTTTCGGCGCAAATTGCTATAGCCAGGGTGGATAGGAACCTTGCCGATTACTGGGCCAAACAAATGATAGAAACCGCCGAGAAAGCCCCTAAAAACCTTATACTGGTAATTGCGGATATGGCCAGATCTAATCCGCCAATGGTAAGCGCTTTTGTATCGGAACTGACAAGGCAACTGCGTGGCAAAGGTTTTGAACTGGCATTGGCGCTTAACTGGATAGAACAGCAACTATCAGAAACCGGATTAACAACCATGGAACTGGTAAATGCTGAAATACAGAAGCAGGCTACCGACCAGGTTTCCATGAGTAATAGCATAAGCAGCCTTCGTTTACTTGGCATTACGGATTGGCGCGATTTTGTTGAATCGCATAGTATTGTGGAACAAACGCTGAGGGAAGACAGCGTTTATGGCTTAATGGATTTTGCCACCCGCGACCGTTACCGCCATGTGGTAGAACATATAGCAAAAAAAAGCAAGACAAAAGAGTATGAAATAAGCGAGTATGAAGTTGCCCGCATAGCATTACAGCTAATGCACGAGAATGCGCTTAAGAATGAGAACGACGACCGCACAGCGCATGTTGGTTACTACCTTATAGGGCGAGGAGTGATTGAAACAAAAAAGCTTGCAAAGATGCGCGAGCCGGTCATTCAAAAAATGCATTACGCGTTAAAAAAATATGCTTTTCAGACATATTCTACGTTTATTATATTAACTACGCTGGCAGTAAGCGCAGGTATTTTATTAAGGGCCTATTCTGATACTCAAAACATTTGGCTGCTGCTAGTGGTAGGTTTGCTTTCTCTTATATGCGCCAGCCAGCTTGCAACGTCTGTCGTTAACTTCTTTTCTACTATATTAGTTAAGCCCGATGTAATGCCCAGGATGGATTTTTCCACTGGTATACCTGCCGATTTCCGCACACTGGTAATTGTGCCTGTAATGCTTACTAATGCCGACGATATAGAAAATTTAGTAGAAGCGTTAGAAGTTCGTTCCCTGGCAAATAGAAATAACAATTTGTATTTTGGTTTACTGACAGATTTTATAGACGCTGCTCAGGAAAAACTTCCTGAAGACCAGCCGTTGGTAGATTTGGCCAAACTAAGAATTGAAGAACTGAACAAAAAATACGGAAGGGAAGAAAACGACTTATTCTTTCTCTTTCACCGGCCACGCTATTGGAACCCAAAGGAAAATGTATGGATGGGTTATGAAAGAAAGCGGGGAAAACTAGCTGAATTAAACTCCTTATTACGCGGAGGCTCCAAAGAACGTTTCTCTGTAATAGTTGGCGATCAATCTGTTTTCCCAACTATAAAATATATTATTACGCTGGATGCAGATACGCAACTGCCGCTGGGTTCTGCCTGGAAATTAGTGGGAACTATAGCCCATCCTTTAAACCACGCCTGGTACGATGAAAGAAAGAAACGGGTAACCAAAGGTTATGGCATTCTGCAGCCCAGGGTAGATGTAAGCCTGCCAGATATAACCAGTTCTATATACGCCCGCATGCATGGTAACGAGCCAGGCATGGATCCCTATACGCGAGCCTCTTCGGATGTATACCAGGATTTATTTGAAGAGGGCTCCTTTATTGGCAAAGGAATTTATGAAGTAGATATTTTTAAAAAAGTATTAGAGGGAAGATTTTCTGAAAACTGCATTTTAAGTCACGACCTTTTGGAAGGCTGTTATGTACGGTCAGGATTGCTGAGCGATGTGCAACTGTTCGAAAAATACCCTACCAGTTACAGAGCAGACATGAAAAGACGGTCGCGCTGGGTGCGGGGCGACTGGCAGATTTTTTACTGGTTTCTACCTCTTATTCCAGGGGCTAACGGGCATTGGGATAAAAATCCGCTTTCGGCATTATCGCGCTGGAAAATAGCAGACAATATTAGGCGCAGCTTTATTCCGCTGGCGCTTACAGCGCTTATATTATTAGGATGGATGGTTTTACCTTCTACCTTATACTGGACAATGGCCGTTTCAGGCGTTATTGTTATTCCTCTTCTCATTTCTTCATTTTGGGATGCACTCGGAAAATCAGAAGATGTAAGCTTAGAAGATCACCTTAAGAACTCGGCGCGCAACCTTGCAGATATTTTTATACAAACTTTATTTACGTTTGTCTGCCTGCCCTTTGAGGCCTATTCAGACCTAAGGGCAATAGTGCGCACACTCTGGAGGATGTTTATTAGTAGAAAAAAACTGTTGGAATGGGACGCTTCATCCAATAAAGAAAAAGCTAACCAAACTACTTTGGAAGCTTCCTATTCCCTTATGTGGATTGAGCCTTTTATTGTTTTAGTAGTAATTGTTGTTCTGGCAATTACCTCGCCGATAAAATTACTTATAGCGGGGCCTATTTTACTACTATGGCTGGCCGCCCCTTATATTACCTGGTGGGTAAGTAAGCCATTGGCAAAAAAAGTAGCTGAGCTTACGCACGATCAAACCGTTTTTCTTCGAAAGCTGGCGCGCAAAACCTGGAGCTTTTTCGAGCGATTTGTAGAGAAGGGGGACAACTGGTTGCCGCCCGATAATTTTCAGGAAGAGCCAATGGCGCTAATAGCGCACCGCACATCGCCTACAAATATAGGGCTGTCTCTGCTCGCCAATTTATCTGCTTGCGACTTTGGTTATATAACCGCCTCGCAGCTTATTGAACGAACAACAAATACCTTGGATACAATGGATAAAATGGAGCGTTTCAGAGGCCATTTTTACAATTGGTACAATACAGAAACATTAACTCCATTATTTCCAAGATATATTTCTACAGTAGATAGCGGCAACCTGGCAGGCCACTTACTGGTGTTAAAACAGGGACTCTATGCAATACCCTATCAGAAGTTATTAAATCTTAAATTATTTAAAGGGCTTCAGGATACTCTTTATGTACTTACAGATTCATTGCAAGAAAAGGAAAAGAGCGCATTGCACCAGTTTAAAATTGATTTGGAAGCGGCCTGTAACCCTGATAAGGTTACTTATCAAACAGTAAAACTTAATACGGAAACACTAACAAAAAGCTTTGCTATTGTTCTTCAACAATTGACCACTAAACCAGGAAGCGGGGCCCATTGGTGGAAGAGCCTGCTTGCTGAACAACTGGAAAATTTAAATAAAGAACTGCAAATTTTTACGCCCTGGTTCTTATTACTATCTGCTCCGTCAAAATTTAGCGGCTTTACCGCTTTAGCGGCAAATGCCACATTACTAGAACTACTGGAAACCGCAACGCAATTGCAAGCGGAAGTAACCGGTAAGCAAGCGGAGAATAACACCCCACAGGAAGCAGAGTGGCTTGAATTATTTAAAACGACATTGACTACTACCATTAGTGAGGCAGACAAACGTATTAACGACGCCTATATTCTTGCTGAACAATGCAATGAGTTGGCGGATATGGAATGGGATTTCTTATACGATGAACAAAGCAAGCTACTTACTATAGGTTACAATGTAGAGGAACGTACTAGCGACTCAAGTTTTTACGACCTGCTCGCGTCTGAAGCCCGTCTTGTTTCATTTATTGGCATTGCCCAGGGAAAACTTCCGGAAGAGAGCTGGTTTGCACTAGGGCGTTTGCTAACTAATGTAGACGGTTCTCCTATTCTTCTTTCGTGGAGCGGCTCCATGTTCGAGTACCTGATGCCGCTTTTGGTAATGCCTACTTACGAGAATACCCTTCTTGACCAAACTTATAAAGCAGCCGTAAAATGGCAGATTAAATATGGCAAAAAAACAGGTACGCCCTGGGGAATTTCAGAATCCGGTTATAATTTAATAAACGCCAATTTCAACTACCAGTACCGGGCATTTGGCGCCGCCGGGCTGGGCCTAAAACGCGGGCTAGAGGAAGACTCCGTTATAGCTCCGTATGCCTCTGCGCTTGCGCTAATGGTTGAGCCTTCGAAGGCATGTGAAAACCTGGAGTTACTTAGTGAAAAAGGATTTGAAGGGCGTTATGGATTTTATGAGGCTATAGATTATACCACGTCGCGCTTGCAACGCGGAAAGTCCTGGGCTATTATTTATTCGTTTATGTCTCACCACCAGGGAATGAGCCTTCTCTCGTTGGCATACCTGCTTCTGGATAAACCAATGCAAAAACTATTTGAAGCAGAGCCGCAATTTAAGGCTACGCTCTTATTATTGCAGGAACGCATTCCAAAAGCAACCATATTCCATGCGCATACTACAGACATAGCAGACGTTAATTATGTAGCCAGTGGGGCGGAAATAAGAGTGGTTAATACCCCCAACACCCCTATTCCCGAAGTAAAGCTATTATCAAATGGCAAGTATCATGTAATGGTAACAAATTCCGGGGCTGGTTACAGCCGCTGGAAAGACCTTGCAGTAACGCGCTGGCGAGAAGATAGTACTTGCGATAACTGGGGAACGTTTTGTTATATACGAGATCTTAAAAGTCAGGACTACTGGTCAAACACACATCAGCCAACGCTTAAAAAAGGAGAAAAATACGAAGCTGCCTTTTCACAAGGCCGCATCGACTTTCATACTACTAATAAGGATATAGAAACGCATACGGAGATTGTAGTATCGCCCGAAGACGATATAGAGATGCGCAGGATTCTTATAAAGAACGGCTCTTCTATTAGAAGAACTATTGAAGTTACCAGTTATGCAGAGGTAGTTCTGGCCCCTGCCGCTTCAGATTTAATGCAACCGGCCTTTAGCAATCTTTTTGTGCAAACGGAAATTATCCCGCATCAGCATGCCATCCTATGTACGCGTAGGCCCCGGTCTGACGAGGAGCGCCTGCCCTGGTTATTCCATTTGTTAAGCGTTAAGGGAAAAGAGCCGGAAGAAGTGTCTTACGAAACAGACCGGATGAAATTTATCGGCCGCGGTAATACAACTGTAAACCCACAGGCAATGAGGGTTTCCGGCGCTCTTTCGGGAAGCCAGGGTTCTGTATTAGACCCCATAGTCGCTATCCGGTATAAAATAACCCTTGACCCAAAAGAAATAGTTACTATTGATATGGTTATTGGCGTTGCCGAAACTAAAGAAGCTTGCCTGAATCTGACCGATAAATACCAGGATAAACACCACAAAGACCGCGTATTTGAAATGGCGCACACGCATAGCGAAGTAGTGCTTAGGCAAATAAACGCTTCGGAAGCTGAAGCCCAATTGTATGAACGCCTTGCAAGTTCTATACTATTTGTTAATCCGTTATTTAGCGCAGACCCTGCTATTGTTATCAATAACCGCAGGGGGCAGTCGGGCTTGTGGGGTTATTCCATTTCGGGCGATCTACCTATTGTACTTTTAAAAATAGAAAAGTACTCCAGTATGCCATTAGTAAAGCAACTTATACAGGCGCAGGCATACTGGCGTTTAAAAGGGCTTTCCGTTGATTTGGTAATTTGGAACGAGGAACACGATGGGTACAGGCAGGTTTCGCAAAACGAAATAGAGGCGCTTATCCAGGGTGAACTAAAAGATAAGCCGGGAGGTATCTTTTTAAGATCTTCCGACCAAATATCAAATGAAGACCGTATATTATTTCAGACAGTAGCGCGCATCAATATTTCCGATAAGGACGGCTCCTTAGCCGAACAGGTTAAACGTAAAGCGCTTGCCAAAGTGCCAATCCCCTACATAATACCAGCGCAACCGTACAAGCTTTCGTATACGCCAATTGCGCTACCCAACGACCTTGTCTTTTTTAACGGATTAGGGGGCTTCTCTCCTGATGGTAACGAATATGTTATTGCCATAAGCGAGAATAGTAAAACTCCCGCTCCCTGGGTAAATGTAATAGCTAACCCAAATTTCGGAACTATTATTTCGGAAAGCGGGGCGGCATATACCTGGACGGAGAACGCCCATGAGCTGCGGCTTACCCCCTGGTACAACGACCCTGTAAGCGACAAAGGCGGAGAAGCGTTTTACCTGCGCGATGAAGAGAGCGGGCATTACTGGTCAACCTCGCTGCTTCCCGCAGGGGGCCAGTCGCCCTATATAACTCGGCATGGATTTGGGTATAGCGCCTTTGAGCATATCGAGGACGGCATATATTCTGAAATGGTAGTTTATGTGGATATAGAGTCTGCTATTAAGTTTACCGTATTAAAAATACGCAACCAATCCGGCAGGCAGCGCAAGCTTTCCGCTACAGGTTATACGGAGTGGGTATTAGGCGATAACAGGATGAAAACCGCCATGTATATTCATACAGAAGTTGACCCTGAAAGCGAGGCGTTAATAGCAAAAAATCCATACAATACGGAGTTTTCTAATAGGGTGGCATTTTTTGACGTTGATTATCCTAAAAAGACATTTACCGCCGACCGTACAGAATTTATTGGGCGTAACGGCACATTGCGAAATCCTGACGCCATGTCGCGAGTTAGGCTATCGGGCAGAATTGGGCTTGCCTTAGATCCGTGTGCAGCTA
>Ga0302300_1000530_pt1 | contig 26263 bp, 20 predicted proteins | sample III_Palsa_E1_1_FD_198756 | JGI IMG/M metagenome (GOLD analysis project Ga0302300, IMG submission 198756) | Peat permafrost microbial communities from Stordalen Mire near Abisko, Sweden - III_Palsa_E1_1 | ecosystem: Environmental > Terrestrial > Soil > Palsa > Peat permafrost | place: Sweden... | reverse complement strand
TTTTACATAATAGCGAATGTATTATGAAGTATACAGTAAAAACTAATATTTATCATTACATCACTATAACAGTGTTATTTCAAATATTTTTTACTGTGTTCAATACAACACATATGATAACTTACATGTTAATAACATTGGTAGTTTGTATTTAGTTGTTATGATAGTATATGGTATACTACCAATATTAATGTCTTTATTATAACCTGGTTTATAGTTTGATACATTTTTGTTAAAAATACAAGATTGTGGTTTATACCTGTTTTTTAACACCTTAAAGACAACTACCTAAAACATAGTGTTATGTCAAGATGTCATTTTAGGTAATATGATCAATAAGTATTATATATACCACTGTACTGTAATATAATTTTAGATTACGTTAATACCATCCAATATAACATGTAGTTATAATTTTTAATAATAGAGTTAATAACTATTATATATTATAGTAGTATACATAATACTATTAAAATAAGATCTACACAATACCATATTTTAGCTAGTCATCATCAAGGTGTTAAAAAATAGGTATAGATCACAAACTCGTAATTTTTTAATAAATTATGTAAAGTAATAAGTATTGTTATAGTAACAATATTATAACCATGATGTTGATGGTGATTAATACATATTTTTATTATGTAAACAATAACTATCTTATAATACAACAACACAAAGTATGCTATATTGAATAACACAATCTACACATCCAAAAATAATATTAATGGTACTATCATATATTTTGTAATGTTAACTCTACTCAAAGTAAAGTTTGTTATACCTATTGCACCACACGAGATTATAAAATACTAAAAAATTGTGTACCAAAAAAAAAGAATAGTCAAGACGTTAAAAAATTAGTTTAATCAAATGTGTATTGTGATTAGTAATTTAAAATGTAAAGTTATTCTAGTGTTTAACAATAAATATGGGATAAAGTAATACAACATCACATGTTATATATTACTATAATATGTAACTACAATAAATAAAACAATATACCTATATGTTATAATATAGAATTGTGTATGGTTGGTAATTACCAACCCATTTGAAGTTATGTTAACATTGTTAATGATAACAGTATATGTTGTAAACAATACTACTGTCAAAATGTTCTGGTTATACATTTTTATCTCTAATCAATATAATCTTAAATATTCAATGGTATAAAACCTTAACATGTTAAACATGTTAAATTACAGCAGTTACATGTGTAATGTGTGATATTAACTTTCTGTATCTCTCTCTTCCTCTTTCATCACCCTTAACTTTTACAAGTAATTTATTTGTGTTATGTAATATTATCAACCTAACACATTTTTTGTTTATTATGATAAAAACAAGTATATGTATAGATTGATAAGATTGTTATTTATAGAATAGAGATGTATGTAAAGTATAGATATATGTAAAATGTAAAAGTTTTGTCTTTTAATCATACATTTCTACTAAATATCAAAACATTACAACTTGAGATTGTAATATGTGCCATAACAACAATATTAACATATATTTTTGTGTAGTTAACAATATAAATTTTTGTTATGACAATGAAGAGTTTCATTCATAGTAATTATAGTTATAATTATATGTGGTGTTAATTAAACACAAATAAGTAACAATTATTAAACAGGAGATACAGTGATGGTATAATACATATTATGTTAATGTGTAAAGAGAAAAGACGGTATACTAAACGTGTAAAGTTTAAGGTAGTAAACGTAAATTATGTTGTTTAAACATAGTACTAGTTAAAAGTAAGTTATTTATATACATACCACATGGTGTGATATATTCTGTACTAAAATTACAATATTAATACAAGACTTATTGTATGTATAGTTGTTGGGATATTAAAATAGGCATATACTATGTAAATAAAAATCTTTCATAAAATATTATGTTTTCGCAATCTAGTTATATAAACAATACATGATTGGTTATGTTGTTTAACATTTTACTTTTTTATAATATAACTAGTAGTTTAACCATCAAAAATCTATAGTTACTTGGACCCACTTGGAACAAGAAATGTTATTACATATATGTACTAGTTGGGTAGTAACTTTGCAATAAGCAACATTGTAATGTAAAAATATTAAGCGTTGTGTTGTGTAATATTAAATATTGACATGTTGTTGTAATAAGTTTTTACCAAAAATTTTAATTTGTGGTTCCATACCATATTTTCAATACATTAAAAAGATTAAGTATCTACTGTTGTTAAGTCAACCCAAATTTTAGTGATGTATTGTACATCACTATAACACATAGACATTACATACTTTAACTTTAAAGTTATTATAATACAGTATGTAATGTCTATGTATTATCTATATTTAGAATTAGAATACCATATTATAACACACATTGTATAGTGTTCATGTTACCTAAAAATAACACCCTACCATAACAATAACAAATATCTATATTCCTTAATGTGTTAAAAATATGGTATAGAACCATAAGTTAAAAATTTTTGGTACCAAAAAATGTAACAAAAACATGTCAACTAGTAGTGACAGAGTTTAACATTATTGTTAATGGTATATTAATACACTATTGTGAAGATATACAATAAATAGTTTACATTAACTTAATGTATATTTGCATCAAATAAGATAGTAAACTATCAAAACAATATGTTTTGATATACCACATAAAATAACATACAAAGTAATATTTTATTTAAATAAGGTTTGTTGCATACAACTAGTTTATGTAAGACTATTAAAATATTAAAAAACAGTGTACACCTAGCACACATTAAAAATTTCAGTTTAACATCTGTAACCATATTTATCTTGTGTTAAACCAAAATTTTATTATTGTGTTTACACAAAAATAAACAATGTTAACAGATATAGTATGCTATTACAATATATTATTACACCACATAAAATATTGGTTGATAAATACAAAAAATGTTGAGATATTACAATAATAACCTTAGTGTTAACATACTAACAATTATCATATCACTTAACATATTTTGTACTCATCAACCCATTTTTTGGTGTTGAGTGATTATGTTTTTCACCATGACAAATTATTACAGTAATAATTTAATGTTGGTATTTAATGATGGTATTCAATCTGGTATGTGTATAAGTTAAACCAGTAGTAGATTAACGTTGTTTGGATTAATGTTAGTAACTAAAGTAGTAACATACCAACAGTATTGGTGTGTGTAAAATATACGTATATCTCATGAATGAATAAATGAATGTAGTTAGTATTATGTATAACATATAATGTTTTTATTTTATAAGTACTAATAATTATAAATAGTAATTTATATGCAAGATAATAAAATGGAAGTGGATAAAGGCCACATTGAGGTTGAAAATAAGGGGATGAAGAGTAAAATATCATTACCAAAACATAAACTTGTAAGATCCAACTTCCATTCTGGTTAGGTTGATTATTCCCCTCCTTTTATGTCCTGTTGTGATCGACAATTGGTAATTTATTTATTTCCTTTCTGTTTCCCTTTCCCTGTACTCTTCAGTACAAGGTTGCTTTACATTTTTACATAAATTATTTTCATCATGAATATATAATATTAAAATTAATGTGAGAAAGTTAAAAACATGTTTTGACGTAGAATATTACTATATATTTGCAAGTATACTATTTACGTGAAAATGTGTAAACACTATAATATATTACATATTTAAACAGGTAATTGTACTCATATTATCACATGATATTGTGGATTCTTGCCTACACGTATCGCCATGTAGTTGCACTCGTAAGAATAGGTAATTATACATGTAATTACTCACTACTATAAGTATAATTACATAAAATTCGTGTAGGCAAGGAACCACAAACATCATGTAATAATATGTAAATAGTAAAAGTTTATATAATACTGTAATTGTTAATCTTTATATTGTTGTTACTTGTTAACGTAATATTTTTAACCCTTGACAATGTGGAAGGAGAGAGGAGGGTGAGATGATGTGAATGAGAAGAGTAACAAGTGGGGAGAAATAAACAATAGGTATTAAACAATGTTAATGTTTGTGTATTTGATAAGGGATAGATAAGGAACGAAAGAAGTTAAACTAGTGGTGAGTAACTATTATGTTGTTAACAATAAACTGTAGTCAAAACATTTTTATGCGAAAGATCCTAAACGAAACAATGTTTTATAAACATGTTGTTTTTAGTGAAATTATGTCGGAGTATCCAAACACTGGAAAAGTAGTATGAGTCATATATGTAATACATAAGTGTTAATACATTATCTTGGTAGAGAACAAGTTTACACATTTAGTAACTACATGTATGATCAAGGGTTACAAACCCATTCTTATTCAATGTACAGTTAGATATACTTGTATAGCAAGTATATAACAAGAAGTATCTTTGTAATGTCTAGTCATGACCATACTAGTAAACCAAAAGCACTAACCTTAATACACACAATGTATAATCAAGGGTATAAACTCTTTTATATAGGATTTTTAGCATAAACATGTCTTGACAGATGTTATGTTACCTAATGGGAGAAGGGAGAGAAAAGAAAGGATGAGGGGGGGGGATTTACACACCTTATATCCCCAGTCAAGGATGTTCGAGTGTAGATAAGAAGATAATTGTTAATACAAACTATACTTGTATTCTTCATAACAATTATGATATAGTGACAAGAAAGAAACAGTTGAGGGTTAAAGTTATTAAATATATAAGAGTTACTGTAATAAGTTTAATTCACATGATTTAAGTGTATCGATTGACGTAATAACACGAGAGTTCGATGGTATCCAATACAAATACAACTACAACAAACTACTTGATGATAACAATATTGTTAGGTTATCCTATCTATTTGGTGACAATCCATTTATTGGAACTAAGGGTGGATTAACAAGTATATAGTTAACATACCATCTACTACTTGTTGAGTACAAACTATTGCAAGAAGCAAACATTGCACTCAAACAAGACGATGAGTTGTTGTGACAGAGCAATATCAAACTTGTTCATAATAAGTCTTGAATTCTTACTCATAGTAATTTTACATCTAGTAATATGTCAAAACGATATGTAAACATTATATATTGTAATAAGTATAGTGCAGTGAGATAGCAACAAGAACATTGGATGACACAATGTGTTGTATACCAACAAGTCATTATGTAGTATTCATGTTAATAACATTAAGCAAAATACATATCGTATATGTATTTTTATCAACAATAGGATTGCAACTATCACTCACACCACAAATGTAGTACTGGTTATTATAACATAAGTGTAGATGTTGTAAACATCAAGGTTAGTTGTTTGTGTTAGTATAATCAAAAATTTTTATCTGCTAACACATTGTATCATAAATTAGTAGTATACTAAACGTTACATACCATAACACAGTGTACTCATGAATTAAAACTTGTTACATCTTGGTTGCTCTAACCTCATCACTGTTGTTACAAATACATGTTAACATTGTACATTAATGCAAAACATGTTAGTATGTCTACATACCATTCGTGTATTCAACTACCACGGGCACAATGTAGACATATTTGGTGTTATACATGTAGTTACATTTACTAAATGTAATGTAATGTAATAATTATTACATGTATTAGGTAATATCATACTGTTGTCATAATTGTAGCCATCACTATTATCTCTAAGCAATCAACTGTTGGATTAGATGTTTAACATATATGTTTAGTTGTTTAGCTATAAGTACTAACAACTTAATAAGATAGTTGGAATTACCTGTTAAATTATCAATGTCTATGGTTAAACAAGTAAACTACATATTAGTATTCATACAACAGTATGTAATGTTTTAAATACTCTGTTAATATAACACTATATATATATGTATTACACATCTCAAACATCACAATATTACAAATATTGTAAGTACTTCAATTCACAGGTATGTATAATATTATCTTGCACCTATACATAATAGTAACTACACCAAACAATATAAACATAATTATAAATATGAACATAATTGTAAACACAAATAAGCTATATACTAATGTAATTGTTGTTGTTTACATTTATAATTATATTTATATTATTTGTGAATGTAAACATAGTTATATAAATGGTGTAATAATGGGTATTATTTTTTTAATGACAAATACTGGACGTATATGATATTAATAGTATACATATTATGTATCATTGGATGTTCTTTACTTAAATTTGTACTTGTCTATCAGTGTCATACTATTGCATGTATACATTTATACTAAATTAAAAATTACTGGATGAATATTATTTATATAACCATTGGTTATATATACTGTTAAACTATGTTGTTTGTGTTGTTGTTGTTAATACACCTTTTTTGACATGTGATGAACAACTTACATATCATATTTGGCACGAAGACGATTGCGAGTTTTGACTGGATCACGTAAATACTCCCTAAGTGGGGCCGGATATGAATAAAGAAGGTTAATGTTAACCAATTTGGAGATATCTTCATTACTAATTCCAAGTTTATCACGGATGATAATGAGGTATTCGATACCAAATGGGTTGTGAGTATGGAAAATAGCACTATCTACTTCTGGTCCAACAGTTGGATCATCAAGCCATAATTTTATAATGTCTATCTGGTCTTCATTATTTCTTTCACACGCCATAATGAGGGGGCTATAGTCCCTATCGTACTTATGAAATCTGGAGTCCTGTAATAGTACACGAGCAACGTTTAAATATTGGCGTTCACGAGCAAAGTGCAAAAGAGATTGATATTCATTTGTACTCCACATGACATCCATGTCTGGGTTATCCAACAGTAACTGTTGCAACTCTTGGGGTCTATTTTCAAATACATAACTTTTTAACCTGTCCTCAGCTGGACCATATCCAAGCATGTAGGCCTTTGACAACACATTGTTCTCCAACGCATTAATGATTCCCTTGATCCTCATATCTTCTATGACACGTTTACCTAATTCGTAACTTGCCGTATCAAAACTCCAACCCATTGAGATTAACTGCTGTGACAACATCGTTAGAAGTTCTTCCTTTTTACCCATTTTTATTTTAATTTTATTTGACCTCTTTCACTGAAAGAGGTTTAATATCCGATGTATCAACTTTCCCATTATGTAATAACAGAGTATATATATATATATATATACAGGTTGGTAAATAAACTAAACATAATAACTGGTGGACAAGGAAGAACAGATAAAGAAAAACAGCAGAAAATACATTGTCATTAACACATAATTATAATTACTTATTAACGTAATATAAATATCACTACATCTATATTAGATAACGTAGTATTCTCGTTATAACTGTGATCCCATAACTACTACCACTTTTACTTCTTAGTAATCAAGAATTATAAACAATATTAAAACTTCTTACATCTCTTAAATATAAGAATATAAGAATATAGGTAGTTGTGTTTACTATTACCTATATTCTTATATTCTTATATTCTTATATTTAAGAGATGTAAGAAGTTTTAATATTGTTTGAGTTCAAACTATGGAGTTAGTTTTGACTATCAACAAATCGTTGAACGTGTGCAAAAAAACACGTCCAATGACACCAACCACTTATATTGATTGGGCACATAGATGATGGTTTGAAACAGAAAAAGTTGGTTCAACTTTTTGGTAGAAATGGACCATATATGCTATGAGCAATATTGTATTACCAATCATTGAAGCATCGAGTGAGACACACTATTTGACCATTGGACAGGTTTTAGATAATTTAAGTCCTTCGTTTATGTCATCATCCAATTTTCGCAGGAAAAACCAAAGTATAATTCATGATACGTCAGACTATGGTTATTTTGTTACCTTCACTGAAGGTAACAAAATTTATGTCAGACTGTCAAGTAAAGTTGTAGTTTGAACATCAAAATTACATATATAACACTTTATCATTTCGAAATGATAAAACTCATATGACAAGTACATAAACGTTTTTACACCTTCTTTCGTTTCTTCTCCTATTCTGTTCACAAAGTAGGAAAGACAGAGAGAGAGAAATATAGTAGGTTATAGATTGTTATCTAACAAAGTTTGTTGGTAATTACTATTTATTTTACAGTAGTTGGACCACTGTATACAAATGTCTATTAATATATCATTGAATGTATTGTTATTAAAGTTAACACTATACATTGTAATAACAACAAAGATGTTATTTTGATGTGTTCGAGTATAACAAACATTTACTATTGTAACAGTAGTGTGTATTATAATTAAGTCGAAAATATTACTTGACAACAATTTATATATTAGTAGATGGAAGAGGGAGGATAAATAAGGTCATTAACTTAAGTAAGGTGGAAAAGTATCATCTTGGTCTCTTACTACTCAAGGTAGTAACATGGGTTTTGTGTTTTGTAACATTTTAGGTTAAGTTAACCAGACACAGTAAAATTGGTTCATTTAACAATACGTTATTGTTAAGTATATTTTTTAGTTTAATACATTTTAAAAATGTATAAGTGTTTAATTAATAGATATAACATTACTCGTTAACAATTGGATAGTTGTTAAACTAGTCAACATCACTCATAGAACCATGTTGTTCCTCATAGTCATTTTCATGTTGATAACTATCATCATTATCACTAATATAATTAATGTGTTCTTGATTATAATCTGTATTATCGGCCGATTGTGATGCTCTAAATACTCTACCTCGAAGTTGTTTCATCATATTAGTTTCAAAAGGTGTTAGTTGTGTATCGTTATTGTAATCTCGTGTCATTAAGTCATTGAGTGCTTGTGCTTGTTCTTCTATCTCCTCAACCTCCCTCTCTCGTAAGTATAAATTATTATATTCAGATGGAGGTTGAACAAAGGGAATATAAGCTACATCTTTACTATCATGATTATATTCTTGTTTCCAGTGATATAATGTTCTTTCTAATCTTGGGTAAAGAATAGGATATGATCCTGGAGTTATACCCTTTAATGTGTAATCACCATTGCGGTCTTGGACTTCAAGATAAATAATTTGTCCAATACCAAATGTATAGTCGGGACTCCAAACTATACGACCGCTTAAAGATTTTTCTTCCTCTCGTTGTTTCCTTTCTAATTCCCGTTCTCTTTCCATTTCTTGTTTTCGATGGTATAATGTTGTTTCTAACCTTGGGTAAAGAGTAGGATATGTTTCTGGAGTTATAGCCTTTAGGCTGTAATAGCCATCACTGTTTTGGACCTCAAGATAAATAGTCTGTCCAACATCGAATACGTGGTCGGGATTCCAAATTATACTATTATTCAAATATCCGCCTTCATCTTCTTGTTTCCTTTCTCTTTCTTGTTCTTGTTGAAAGGTAGACATGTTTTACAATTATAATTTATATTTAAGCTTAAAAGATAAACAATAGTTACTCAACTTTAAATATTGTGTTATATATGAATAATAATAATAATTATGATAATAATAATATACATGTTATATAGTAATATGTAACCAATATAATATTTGTTATATTAACACAATTAATATAAATTAACTCTTTCTTGTTTAAACAAGAAAGGAAAGGAAAGAAGTAGATAGAGAAAAAGAAGAAAGTAAACATACTTATTTGTATCTTGTAAACCTAACATTACTATTGTCATAATATTCATCCAACCTGTCAATTTGCTTCATAGGGTTAAGTGGAACAGTAACAATAGAGATCTTTTCCGCTAGATTAGAGCCAGGAGCCCCTCCCCCTCCTGCTGGTAGAGAATCTCATCTCTAATAAAATTGTGTGCTAACACGTTTCTGGGTGTTCGGGGTACAAAATTCTTCCTCTCGTCCTCTTCATTACGACGCACATTCTCATAGTAATCCGGGTGTCCAAATCTTTGACTTGCTCGGGTGAGTGTAACATATTCTGTCCTTCGTTTGCCTGCTTCATAATAAGGTTGTTGATAAAGAGTATGGTTCCTCTTTTTTGCATCTACCAAACTACGTCCTCCTCGCTCAATCTTATTCCTCTCGTCAGCAATTTTTCTATCAACAAATTCATTCGCATCCTCAAGGGTATCAAAGATGGCAATTGGTTCAAAACTGGCATCCTCCACAGTGTCAATGTAAACAGACACAACATACATGTTGTGTCGATGTCCGTTCTGTGAACGAGAAAAAGAAGATCCGGTAAAGATTGACATGATGTACTAGGTTTAGTAGAAAAAAATATAAACATAAAATTGTCAAATTTATTCATACATTAAGCAAGAGATTATGTAAAATAAAGTTACTTGTTATGAACATATAAACTCATGTGTATAGTTAATAGTTTATTGTAATAGTTCATTTATTTAACACACAGTTCATTATAAACTATTTTATATAAGTAATATCGTCTGTATTATGGTTATACATAATAATACACTTTTACTTCATGATGAAGTAAAATTAAAATACACTAACATATAGACAACAAAAAGGTATAATTAGACATTAAATCCATCATAAAATATGTTTCAATACATTACTATCACAATAATAGTATTTTGTTTCTAGTTCATTTTGTAATTTACTAATAACAAATAACATTAATCTTGTGAGATGTTTGTACTTTGAACACATGTTATGTTTAATGTTTAGTAGTTATAATTATGACTGTTATATATTTAATTATTAAATATATTTGTATATGTGTGTGTGTATGATCATACACCTTTCAACTAGATGCAAAATGACGAAGCCGAGCTTGTCTAATGTCATCAATCGACATTGCTGTTAGTGATCTTAACAACGTTGGTGTTGTTGATGATTGTATCAATGTTGATGTTGATGATTGAGATAACAGGTTACCTGAGGTGATATCAAACAGTTGATACCATTGTTGTAAGTTTAGTTTTCGAAATGTACCACGACAAACGCTCATGTCAAGGTTAGACATACCACCGGCACGACGAATACTAGTACCTGTAGTCATAATAACATGTTTAGCCCAAGGACCAGTACGTGTGACTAAGGCTGCAAAGGTGCTGATACTAGACCAACTAACGATGTTACCTCGAGCATCTGTTGTACTTGGTTTCTTGTATTTACATTGTACTGCATACCAACCATTACGATAAGCAATAATGTCGATACCCATATCTTGTCCCCACAATGATAATTGCTCTCTTAGTTCATGAGGTATATCAGCCCAAAGATAAACTTGTGAACATGACATCACGGTCTTCAAGTATTGGTAACAGAACAACTCAAAAGCTTTGCCTTTCTGCTGATTTGGACATACTTTTAACTCCTTCATACTACCCACAGCTCTGTCAGTGTAATGGTTGTTGAATAGTGTTAAGAAGGTATCAAATAACGTTTCACCATCCTTTTTCTCTCTGCTTATAGCCTTACAAGCTAGTACCCTTAAAGTTCCAAGATCCGTCATATCTTTGTTGTTTCAACAACACACGTATATCTTTATGTCGAGACATCACATTTTCATTATCTTTATATCAACTATCTACCCCCCTCCTCCCTCCCTCCCTCCCTCCCATTATCTCTTCCAGGTTTTAGTGTGTTGAAACATGTTTTATTTAAACAATAAGATATTTAAACAACAAGATATTTAAACAACAAACTTATTCAAACAAAATTATATCGATCTAGTAACACAACCAAGTAATTTAAGTGACATTACATGACGATACGTGTAAGCAAAGATCCACAATATTCATGTAAATGTTTTGATGAATAACAAGTAATAATATGTATGATCAACATGGATATTGTGGATATTTTTGCCTACACGCATCGTCATGTAATTTCCCTGGTATAACAAGTAATCATTCAAAGATGGTTTATATCAAATCACCATTTAATCAACCAGACACTATTGGTAATAATTACTACGATATTGATATACATATAATCCATGTACAATTACAGTTTGTTATATTAAAATTTCTGGTAGAATACGTTTGTTTGATACATTCTACCTTTGGTCTGCCAGAAACTATTTTGTCTTTATATTCTTGAGTCAAAATAAGTACATGTTAAAGTGTTTATAAAATGGTAGATGTTAAACACACTAACCACACAGTATTTATTACACTATTACATGTAACCTATGATAATAGTAGTAAACATATTTATATATTCTATTACATATCCGTATGTAATTTACATCTTGTAGTTGTAAATCAAAATAATGTGATACTCTCAATCCTATCCAATCGTTTATTGTTTACTGTCTTAATGTATCTCTATCTTCTCACCATATTTTAATTACCGTAATAGTTATCAGTAATGTTCATCGGTGATATTTGTATTTTATAATTTTAGTTATTAATGTGATTACATGATCTTAGTGGTTAGTTGGATTCATTACTATCATGTAATAACATTAATATTCCTTTTGGTTTGTTATCACATAAAAATTCAAACAACCGGAAATAATGTGGTTAACTATAAACATAAACTATACATCGTAACCAGGATACTAAAATATACTAATGTTATAACAATATGTTACACTATTAATATTTGTACTAAAATTTGTATACCATGAAAAGACATAATTTTTATGTCTTTGATATGTACACAACAATTGCTAGTTTAACCTATGTTCATTAACATATACATATTTTATCAGTCAACATAAACAGCATAGACATCATCGAAACACAACATCCTTTTATATCATGATGTATGTAAATACCTGTAATGTGTATAAACAGTTGTGTAACTGCATAACATTTATGTTTGTAGTCACACTGTTAATGATTTGTGTTGACAACGGAAACATAATACAATAAACAAGTTATTAACTATGACACAAGGATGTTAAATTATAACTGTTATAGTAATGTAACTTTAGATATATTAAAATTATGTATGTGGATAGAGACAATAGAAAAAAGATATGATAGATGTTAATATACAAGTTAAAATTATGTGGGTTGTAGTGTATGTAACTTATGTGAAGTATAATATATAAGTTGTGTACTTTTTCCCACTCAAATGATGTATTGAATATTTGTGATTTGAGAGGAAGTATATATTAGTTATTGTAACAATTATAACCATAATTATTGTAACTAATTCATGGTATGGTCTCACAATATTTGTGGGTACTTGCCTAGCGTAGCTTGCTACTCGTGTGCCTTAGACACACGACCGCTTACACAGATATTGTGTAATTGTACTAATATAAAACATGTTGTAAACACATATTTTCGTAATATTACGTAATTATGTGAGTGTACAAGTAATATTACATAAGCGAAGCTTGCTGTTTTTGAGACCCAGGCCTCACAAAAAGACACAGCCTCACAAAAAGACACAGCCTCACAAAAAGACCAAGTCTCACAAAGAGACCAAGTCTCACAAAAAGACCAAGTCTCACAAAAAGACCAAGTCTCACAAAGAGACCAAGTCTCATGAAAAGATTAAATACATGTAGATAACTTACCCATGAACATCATGTAATATCACCTGACTGACAGTGTATGTATACAATCAAATGAAACAAAAGAGTGGCAATAACTGTTTACAATAAACAAAATAATTACCACACAAATATTACTATGTTGAAATGTAATCAAAATTTGTATTGATGGAGAGAGATGTTAACACAAACATTGTTTGTGTTTATAACCTTTATATTTGACGTGAACATATTTTATGTTTTATATTTATGTTTATACAAATAATGTTCGTATGAACTACACCATATGTTTAACGCGAATATGTTTATTGTTAAATATGTACTCTCTTTCTCTCTCTCTTTGATAATAAAACATCTTGAGTAGGTATAAATGTTGTGTAAAAATTTACCAATATGAAATTTTGTCCTGTGAAAAGAATAGATACAAATGGAGATGAGTAACAACAAAAGTTCACGATCGTTGTCAAGTGGAGTGTTATCTACAACAAGTATACCAATTGTAATAGGTACAGGAGATAAAACAGAGATAGACAAATTCCTGCAGATGACAATGAGACCAGAAATCGAGGTAACAGGTACATTTAAAGTGTTAACAAGAGCTGACTTCATCTCAAAGCTACAAAACAATAGTCAACAACAAACCAAGAAACTATTAGATGAGAGTCAAGATTCATGTATTATGATAGATGAGGCTTATAGTTTATGTGCTAATCCTAACTAGTGTTAATATAACAAGTGATGAGTGTTAAATATTGTGACAAAGATTATAATTTATACCCTTGTTTATGGATGTTGTTAGTTTACAACTTATGTAAAATACTGTTATTAACAGTACTTTTGTAATATTATGTTCAATATATGCAGGTGTTTTCACTACACACAAATACCATTATAAACAAGGACTAATAAATTATTGTTAGTGTTATAATATTATTACGACTGGACTAATGAACAATATACATTGTAATATACTCAAACATCATCATTAACAATATGTAATTATATCTGTTGTATAATTACATTTGTACATAATACCAATAGTAACACTCATTGTATTTTATATGTTATGAACATATTGTTAGTCTTTTGCGAGACTAAAATTCACAAACCACATGCTTTGTTTATGTAATTTAGAATTACATATTCTTGTTGATGTTGTATAACTATTATTGTAATTTTAAATCACGTATGCAATTATACTTGACTTAAAACATTAAATACATACATAGAACATATATTATATTGTTGTTTTCATAATGGATTAAAGTATTTTAGTTGTTTATGTAACATGTAATTTATATCAGTGTGTGAATAAATTACATCTAATATCCATGCTATTTATATTTTGTATAAATTTAACATTCTTGCACATTATTTACCTTTATAACCTTCATGAATAACTGTTCTAGTACATATTGTTTTAATATGTAGATATTTTTAAAAATATGTATGAAAAGGTAAACAAGAAGAAATAAATTAGACATAAACATATACATAGTTTATTGTAAACTATATTTAGTAGCACAAACTTGTAATGTGGTGCAATAACAGTACAGATGTGTCTCTACTCAAAACTTCATTAGTGTTGTAAAATTATGTATACATAATAATTATGTATATTTTATATAGGTATATACAAGTTATACATTAACAGTAAATCTATAACAAGTACATTTTAATTAAATATTTTAAGTGTTATCTATTATGTAAAATATAAATAGTAATATATTGTGTATAGTAAACATAAACATTAAATTAATGGTTTTATTATAACATGTTATTATTTTACCATATCAGACAATACTACATTATAATACATTACAATACTTTATTACAGTAATGTTAATATACCTTATAATATGTTAATACAATATTATTACTAACACAAGTTGTACGTCAGAATTACTATTTGTTACAATAATATGTATAGGAGATAGTTTGTCATACAAATTATCCAATGAGTAATATTGTTAATAATATATATATATGTTATGTTAATAATACTTAGTACATATATCTTTCTTATTTTATTAATATATACAGGAGACAATTGTTGTTGTAATAATTAAATTATTACATTACTTGTATGACAAGACGATATAGTTATTTGACGTTAAGTATTTAATCTAGGATATAGTTAACATGAGTATACATTTGTATAATAATGTATTATACAATATAATGTGTAATGAGAATATCTGTTGTATATGTAAGGAGTATGTAATTAATTTAAAATTAAACTATCTCGTACACATACAGTATATACTTACACATGACCAAGACATTAACTTTGGAGTTTTTCAGACACAACAATTTTTCACCAAAATTTTTGTCTGATGATGGTGACTACTTTCAAAATTTTCGACCAAAAAATTATCTAACCTTTTGTGAGACTAAGTCTTTCCGCTTTTTCGCTGCACTTGTCACTTCGTTTAGCACAGCTTTTTCTCTTTCAGGTATACCTTCGGTTTATCGCTTATCACAAGCAGCCTGCTTTTTTTCCACTACGTTTAGCGTAGCTCATCTCTCAGTTGGGACCAACCTTCGGTTTATCGCTTTTTCGCTTTTTCGCTTCGCTTATCGCTTATCGCTTGTCTGTGACAAAATAACATTCATGGATACAGTTTAATACCCATTGTGAACTAACACTTATTATTTTAGTAAATGTGCACTAGCGTAGATAGCTTTCTATTCTATAAGTAATTTATTTCTATTTATATATTCATTACATGCAAGGTTATACCTGGCTTACCCATTTGGAACAGATTTTGTTGTATTGCAACATATACACACTTACAATTCTCTATTGTGAACATAGTGATTAGACAGTAAATATATGTGAGTGAGGTGAGAAATACTAAAATTAAGACAGTAGGTTATAAAGTAACAGTTATCTTATTTGTCCTCACCTCATCTCTATTGTGTCTAGTTGTTATTTTTTCCTGGTGTTAACAAGTACAGGAATTTATCAATTAGACTATCCTCTACTCAATCAATATAAAGTACGACACTTATAATACATTTGTACAATTTAAGAAATTTGTCATAAAATGTTGTTGTCATCTAATTTCTAGTTATGATAACTCTATTGTGTACAGAAGTATAAAACCACTTGTTATAATTAAGTTATAACAATTCCTCACGTCCTAAACAGTAAGTTATACACCATAGTTGACTTCATACAATATAACTACTAATAAACAATGTTATTAACGGTACTAATTTTCGTCACTTATTACAAACTTTAACATTGTAATTACTGTTATAACACTTGTATAGTCACATAATATTCGTGGGGAAGTTTGTCTAGCGTAGCTTGCTACTCGTGATAAACGTAGTGAAAAGCCTAAGGCACACGACTGCTTACACAAATTTTATGTAATTGTACTAAAATAGCAATAACATTACATGTAAAAAATAAGGAGGCAAAATAAGACATAGAGTAAAACTTGTGTTATGTAAGTAGAACAAGGAGAAGAGAAAAAGTACGATCATAAGATTTGTATTCTCATACATCTTGTCGTATGTTTGTGTGATAACATTTATCATATGTTTACACGGTAAAAATTACATTACACCACTACAAAAATGGGTAGTATAGACGTTGTCATAATAATAGTAATTTTACATCTGTTAATCATGGCATACAATATTACTACTTGGTAAGTAATATTTAACTTACTATTGTAATATTTAGTTAATGGTACAAACACTTTCAATCACACAAACATTTAAAGTACCAAGTGTCTTACAACTGGTACTTGTGTAGTAATAACATTACACATTTACTACACTTGTATGTATGGGTGATGTACTCATGTGTTTACAACATTTTGTTTTGTGTGGTTTCTAATATCTTTATACCTTCTATCTAGTTCATAATGTTATGTTATAACACATAACATAAATTTTAAAACAATCAAGTATTTTTAAAAAAATAGTTATACGATATGTTTCCAAATCATATACAAAATATGGTATTGCATATACTAGGTGTAGTATATGCATATGCTATCAAACACTGTGTATTACATGGTGTAATAGACTACTTTATCTTATTGTAAAGTAACAACATTGTAAAGTAACAACATTGTAAAGTAACAACAAAGTACATTTAAATTTAGTTTTTAAAGTGTTGTGTAAACAACGTATAATATATAGTCTCCAATTATATGCATATACTACACCTAGTGTATACAATACCATATTTTGTATGTGGTTTGAAAACACATCATATACTTATTTTTAAAAATACTTACATGTTTTAAAATTTATGTTATACTTCATAACATAAATTTTTATATTAAATAACAAGTGTATTAGATACCAGACATCATACAAAAATACAATATTGCGTGTATCAGTTGTAATATATGCTTGTTAATACAAACTGTGTAATATAATGTCTAATATCTTGTACCTCAAAATGTTAAATGTTATGTAAACACTATAATGTATGTTGTAATAACACTATTTATTGTAAAAGCACAATTTTTGTTACAAGGTGTAACAAACAATCTCTCAATCGATACATCTTATATTAGGTGTCTATTATTTTCTTTCTTTTGTATAGTTTCTTGCAAATCACTACATACATTATAATTCTAATACTTCAAACACTTATCGTGTATATTTTAAGTATGTTAAACATATTTAAAGTTTCTTGTCTAACTATGACACTTAAAAACACCATACAAAAGATACAACATTGCGGATAACAACTGTAATATATGTATGTTAATGTATGTTATCTACCACTGTATATAACAAAGTACTTTACTTCTTAACAAATAACAAAGTTACAACATACATGTTTATTTTAACAATCATTGTATGTTTAACATTTTAAAATACAACATATACAATACGCATTGTAATATATAGTTTATATTAATACTCATTTACTACACTTAATATTTGCAATGTTGTATTTTTCGTGTACTTTTTTAGGTAGAGTATGAATTACAGTTCATACATGATAAGTTATTTTAAAAATATGTGGTAAGGGTAGTAAAAACAAATAAAAAGTATATGCAATGTATAATATTGTTGTAATAACACACAAATTATAATATTGTAAATGCATACCAAATATAATTACCTCGATGTCTTCTCTTGTTTTTCTTCCTTTAGTTATATCACTAACAAATTATTGGTTACATAATGTAACCATTCATTTAGTATGTTGTTAAGAATTTCATGTGGGGTTTCAACTCATGTAATGTTTACAAAAACATATGTTTACAAAAACATATGTTTTTGTAAACATTACACACACAATATTTATAAGGAAAACAATATCTATACATCCAAGTATATTTTGTATAAATACTAAATATGTAAGTTAAATATAAGTAACAAAGATACAATACCATTTGTATTTATAATGTTAGTCATATCAAATATTTACTGTGTAAGTGTTAAACATCTAACATTGATACAAATCAAAAGTATTTGCATATGTGTATCCAACTATTTACACAATTGTACTATCATGACCACATGACTTGGTGGATAGTTTCCTACACGAATTTTATGTGAGTGCACAAATAATTATATGGATATATTAGTAGTAATTACATAAAATTCGTGTAGGCAACTATTCACCAAGTCATGTGGCTTTATTGTTATGATTAAGTGTCTCTATTTACATTTTAGTATGGCAACAAACAATATAACTATAATTTAAACACCGGTATAAGCAGGTAGTTACATATTTTGTTTATATATTCACACCAAATCTATACAACATACAAAAACAGACGATAACAGAGTAGAAATAGTATAATTGTTCATCCGACCAGATGCTAATATTGTTATGTTAAGAATAAAAGACAAGAGGCAGAAATAAAAAACAAAACCAAAAACGGTTGTATTCATGAGCTAGTAAAGATTGTAAATGTATACTCACATCACAAGTTTATATTATTGTATTGTAAATTTATGATGGAACACAGTTATCATTGAAATGTTGTACCAGTACGATTAGAGTAGAAAGATATACATAATAATTATGTATATGTGCATTGTTACATGTTAAATGTAATATGTAAAGTACATATTCCTAACTTGTATAATATTTATTAACATAATATACATTGTTGTAATACCTAGTATTACACGTAATAAAATATGTAATTGTTTTCTAGGCAGTATGTTTTGTCATTCAAGTAATGTTAAAATATTATAATACAAGTTGTGCTTGTATAATACTGTTTTGAAGTTTCCAAAATTACTGTATTTTAGATAGTAGTAAAAATAATATGTTATATGTAATGAGATAGGAATAGGAGGAAGAGGGATTGTTCAATTAATACATAATAATATTACGTAATAACATCTTCTGTAAAGACAGGAAATATTCATATGCATATCGGATTATAGGTACTGGACGAGCAGTTGTATCTCGGACACGACTAGGGTTGTAAAACTTGCCATTCTTCAAAATAGTAACATTGTTAAATGTTGACAGGTACTCCACAATTATAAATCCACGACCGATAATGTCTATCTGGAATAATTTTGGTATGTTTTGTAGTTTCTGGCCATTGCCATAATTTATGTTATAGTTGTTAATGGATAAGATTTGGTTACGTTCAAGGTTAATTTGTGTTATAGTGGAAAGGTAAACCATATGTTCATCACCATTGTATACTTGACATGTAATTCTACCTTTTACATTACCATCATCATCTAATGGTATAACAATTAATATCCACTCATCGTTATTCTTTCTAATTTGCAATACAGCTGGTTCCAAATCAGGTCCTGCTACCAACCTATCACTACTACTATTACCACTACCATTACCACTACCATTACCATTACCAATTGTGTAATACGGTTGTGATGATGATGATGTGTTACCAGGTATCCAATAACCAGATATATCATATGCTATAATATTCTCAATGAAGAATAAGTCCAATACATGCCTTATTTGTGAATCTAATATTCTTCCACGTACATATTTTTGTTTCTTAATGTATGTTTTTAACACATGTTTATATGATGGAGGATTGTATGATGGGGGTACATCCATCTCGGAATATTCCGGACTGTGTCTAAGTGGTAAGATATCATTGATATCAACTTGTGTATCATGTGGTGGAATAATTGCTGGAAATCTTATTGCAGATACGTTGAATATACCAGACATGAATGTTACTTTTATTCCGTAAAAATAGTTTTAACACCATTAATATAAGTTACAAATATTATATTGTTGATGTGGTCAAAACTTTAAGTCTTGGTTACATCATGTAACCAATATCTTATCTCACCATACCTACACCTTTTCCCATTACATCTTTCTACTTTTATAATATTATACAAACATATGTATTTACAAACATATATACACATTGTAAATTAATTACTATTAACAGTTATAACAACTATTGTTCACTGTTAACAGTAAGTTACAATTTAACATGTAGTATTCAGAACATTACAATTTGGCGACATAAACACACATGTTTTGAATTTAAAACAACTACAAGAGTATATGCTTAATACACCCCACACCACATCACCCCACACCGCCCACACCACACCCCATAAAGTAACAATTATCATACCAATTTTACACTTCTCCATATATGTAAGTACTTTGTTAACAATAAAATAATCCAAACTTCGAGCATCGGCGTTTGAGCATTTTTGTAATTTCATATAAACGCCGATGCTCGAAGTTTGCATTATACACAAGAATTGTAAATATGTATACTCCAACTCAAGACAATTATTCGGTGGTTTAATAACACATATAACTCTATTGTATATTGTATGTTGTATATAATTACCAATAACAATATTTTTTGTATAACGACGATGTTACAGTATACAATATACCATAGACTGTGTTTTATGATATGTGTTATTATCTTTTTTGTTTTGTTATATATTATTAACAATTACTTTACTTGTAGTTTATGTACTTTTAAAATATAAATATGTTAGATGTGTATATATTTATAACACAGTATGCAACAATTAACATACTTATTACTGTATTGGTCAACAATATTAATATTTATATAAGTACTCTTTTAAATCTTCCAACTTACAGTTGAATATAATTCTTGTCAATAACTTGTATCTTTATATGTTTATATGTAACAAATAATAAATATTGTGTTTTGAAAACAGTAATAATATTACAGTCATTCAAACAAAACATATGTGCTACTAGTATATATATGTGTTGGATACACATTACATCAACCCATAAATGTTGGTACCACAATTAAACATTTGCAAAGTTAAAGTTAGTAGTAAATGTTTATAGTTTCGAACTATAAAATGTTGTATGTAGGGTATTATGTGTAAAATATAATTAGTAGTTTATTACATCTTGTATAATTTGTGTCAAATATTTAAACTAGTTTGTATTAGTGGAAGTTAATACATGTTATTAGTTACAAACATGGTTTGTAAATGTTTTTATTATTTGGTTAGTGACTATAAACATGTTTGTTATACACCTGATAGTAAACACTAGGGTACAGACGGAGCAACATACCTGGTTCATCGTGTGCCTTATTAGTCCCGATGTATGGATCCAATTCAAAGATACTATTGTTTACCACTGTAGTATTAGCTATGGTTGAATTCTTGAGTTCTTTAATGGTTATATAAGAATGTTGTTGTCTTGTTTCTTCACTCTGACCATCATCAACACAATAGACATTAACAGTATTATTATTATTATTACTATTAAGACGTTCAATGATATCGTCATTGGTAGGAAAGATTGGAATATTATTATAAAATGTATTCCACTGTGTATGATTCTCAACCACAGAGTAAGTCTTTGTCACCGGATCCCAAACAGCACCATACAACAATAAGTCGTGTGCTGTCATAAATGTTGTCTGCATGTTATGATGGTTAATTGGGTTTTTGGGCCATGTCACTGTCAAGTATATAATGTTCCACTGTTCATAATACTTCAAAAATTCAATGAAGTCATATAAGTTAATAATATTATAGATACCTCTAATAGGTTCAGACTTAAAGTACATATGTTTAATTTGATCTGATGTTAACTGTATACTTCGATGCATAACAGTCCATAAGTCATATTGGTATCTCCAATCCATTTGACGCACATGATCATCGTTATCACTAACATTATTACTATTATAATTATGTTTTGATATGGATGTTAATGACAATGGTGTTGTTGACAAGTATGGTGTTGATACTCCGTATGGGTTTGTAACAATACATTGCGGTCCCGTTTCTCCTCCTCTTCCCATATTATTATGTGGATAGTTAATATTTGGGTTATAAGTTAAATACTTATAACTACCGTGACCCAAAAATTTGGTACATGATGATGGAATGTAAGTATAAAACTCCTTATCTGGTTCATCCTCGTATGACACAACTAGAGACATATTTATCTGTTCAAATATACGTAAGGTCAATTTTATGTATAAAACATATAAATACCAAAGGTATATGAGTATGTAAATAGATTGGAACAGAGAAGGGAGAAGGAAGAAAAATATAATTATAAATGTGTAAGTTAATAAAAGTGGTTAAAACAACAATAAATGTGTTAAACACTTATAATCTTGTTATATACACTTATTGTTGTGTGACAATATAAATTGTAATTTAATTATAATACTTAATGAAATGTACATATTAAAGTTAAAGTAATGAAAAAAATGATGACAAGGTGACATATATAATCTTAAAATTAAGTATGCGTGAGGTTAATCATGTTGATGGTCCATGGGTAGAGTATTACGATAACGACAAATGTCACATCAAAACACAAGGACATTACAAAAATGGTGAACGTGAAGGTAAGTGGAGGGGATGGTATGACGCTCCTAATCACACGCTTAAATATGAAGGATATTATGCGGATGGTAGACGTGATGGTGTATTGAGGTGGTATGACGAGGATGGTAATGTTACTTTTAAAGCTAGCTATATTCACGGCGCCAGACAAGACTAGGTGCATACCACAACACAGACATAATCTAGTTATATTAACTTCTCAAAGAAGTTAACATGTACAACAGTTATTACATACACAACATATATATTGTTTAATGATACCCAACACAATAATTTATTACTTCACAGTAAAGTAACTAGCAGTTATTCCAATTCTCTTTAATGGTATTTTAAATATTACCGTAATATATGTATATCCATGATAATATTTAAAGTGATAGTTCTTTACTATAACTAAACAAAATCCTTATAACAGAAGAAGATGGAAGGACAAAGAACAAAAGATAAGTTGGCAATAACAACAGTTAAACTTATGGTTGACAATCAAGGTCAGGATCAAGGTCAAGTGAACAAATTTTCAGTGCCAAGTGCTAAACTTAAATGGTCTAATTTTTATAATGATCTATTTAGTTGTTGTGAAATGCAACACATTACAGAAGTTCCTTTCCCCTGTCAATAACATTGAAGCTCTCTCCCTCACTACATATTGTACTGTTGTAGCCATGAAGACAATGTAGCCAAGATTAAAATAAAAGGACACAAGTTAAAACCATGTTTTGAGTTAAGTTGTTATTTGGATGACAGCCACTTCTTTTCATTGTTAGTAGAATGTTTAATTCGTTCATGGCCATCAAATGCATATATTATAGAACAACTAAACGAGAATCTTCAAAGAGACATTTATTTACACTTACCTTTTACGTTTATTGCTAATAAGTATAGACGTGATGGGACATTTGTTAATCTGTGGATGAACAAAAATGGTAATGATGAAAGCAAACTGCTTTAAACAAACATTATATTGTTCAACATGATAGTATTCACACTATGGCCCAACACATAATATTCATTGGAAACATTATGATATAATTTAACACTGGTCAACACCAGATGTGTCGGTAATCAATAAATTGAGATTGAATACACTATATTATAAACACACAAGTTTTATTCTTGTTATTTTACTTGGCTGCTAAGTAAAATGTTAATTACAATCTTGTAACCATAAACATTAATGTTTACAACTCATGGATTGTAAACAAACATTACATTGTATGATATTGTATGATATTGTAAAGTATATAATTAGTAAAGTGTCAGATGTTAGGATACATGTATACTAAAAGTTATGTTATTAAGTAGTAAAATGGAGACTGGATTTTTTAGGTCCAAGTACTAAATTGTCCATGTGAAGATTAACATGTAAACAAAGCTAATGTTGTTGTAATAATTTTACGTTATAGTACCAAATGTGTAATATGATTATATAATCTCAACAGCTATTGATGTGGGAATCACTGGTATATGAACTAAAATTTCGGAATTCCTGTTATTTGGAGCAGAGGTATAAATTCCATTATTGTGTATGCTTTCAAGTTCATATTCATGTTGTTGAAATGCAATATAACTCTTAATTCCTGTAATGATGTTGTATTGTGCCGTCCAACCGTAAGGTGATGGCGGTAATATTACTTTATTTTGTTCAATAACGTCCATGTATTGATTCAATGACTTTCGAGATCGTCTCAATAGTCTCATTTTATTATCAAAGTCGTGAGTTCTAGCCTCACTTGAGTAGACGTAAGTTTGATCTGGATCAATACGAATCACAAAGAGATGTGTTGTTTTTGTCGTAAGGTTAGCAATTAAGTTATCTTCATAATAGGCTTTTAGAGGTAAATTCTCATCAGCATATCTAAAAGGAGCTCTAAAGAATATTACGTCATGATGGATACTCCTGTTATCATGATTAGGGTTCCTTCTCCTTATCTCCTCTCCCGACAATAATCCTTGTTTATGAACAGCCTCACTGGTAAACTTACTAAAAATTAAGATACCACGTTTTACATGTGGATATAGTATACAAACATCGTCATCCTGAAAGAATACTTCTTCATCTACCATTTTAATATTCAACTTAAGCTTATAAAGATTTAATTACAATTAGATTATCTAATCACTTTTATTACGACGTTGATACAACAATAATAGTAAACATAATTAACTTATATTGTAATTAAAAATAGTCACTATAAAAATAGTACTAACTTTGTATTATAACTATTAATTATAAGTGTATGATATCATCACATATATAACTACTGTTTGTTACTAATCTGGTTATTAAACCCCAACTTTTATCATCCCAGATGATAAACAAGATTGTAATTTGTTTAGTAGGAGTGAGCTACATTGATCTAATGTAATATAAACATTTTAACACTATGCTAACAATTGCTATTATTTTATTTATTTAGAAAAAGAGTAGGTTGTTAATAATTATACATAGAGTATGTTAACTACATTTGCATATGATAAATGTGTGTGTGCATATAATTAAAGTTGATGTATTTATAAGCTAAATGGCGACAACACAAATGTTGTGTTATATATTAATAGACAACAACAAGGTTGTCGCTCCTATTAACAAAGTACAAAATTCAGACTTCTTCTGTGGTCTAATTGAAGCCTATGAGAAAGATAGTAACAATAGCATAACTTTACCATTCCTATCACAGTATAATAGTGTTGCAAATTTTTATATTAATTATCTCACACATCATGATACTAATTACAATAATAATCTTAAAGTACAAACAGGATATGAACTCAAACAATGCTTCGAAATGTGTCACTTTCTAGCCGACACAAACTTGTTTGAATGTCTGATTAAAAGATTGTTCAATCATGGTCTGTTATGCATATTATTATTGAACAGTTATATGATGATATTAAGAGACAAATTTACCTCAAAGTCCCATTTATTTTTGTACCTGAAGTGTACAAAAACAACACTTGTTTCATTGAATAATGGACAGCTAATAACAATTGGGTATTTATTACTCCCAACAATAATAATAATAATAATAATAATAATAATAATAATAATAATAATAATAATAATAATAATAA
>Ga0302300_1000529_pt1 | contig 26306 bp, 26 predicted proteins | sample III_Palsa_E1_1_FD_198756 | JGI IMG/M metagenome (GOLD analysis project Ga0302300, IMG submission 198756) | Peat permafrost microbial communities from Stordalen Mire near Abisko, Sweden - III_Palsa_E1_1 | ecosystem: Environmental > Terrestrial > Soil > Palsa > Peat permafrost | place: Sweden... | reverse complement strand
AAATTAAAAGGTTTTAAATTGGAAAAAACAGTGGCACTGACAAGAAACCAAGAAAAGATATTAAAAACAATTGATAAAGATTTATTGTCGAATTGTAGTGGGTAAAATTGAGTCGGAATTAGGGTATTTAATGCTAACGCTCTGCCCTCAAGCGCTAGTAGCAGTTCAGCTCGTTCCATTGCGCCTGCTGCTGCATTGGAAGCCCTAAGACAAGTAGACGGTATTCCAGAAGAAGAATTATCAGTCGAAATGCAAAGGAGCCTATTGCTCGGACTCAGCTATAAATTTTAGAAAATAATTTTTATTAGGCTTGTGAGGCATGTAACAAATACCATTATGCCTCCAAGCCTTTCAATATTGCTTGAGCTACTTTATTTTTATTAACCTGGAGATCACGATGATATCAAATGAGGAAATTGCAAAAAAATTACAAATGCAGTTGAATTTAAGTACACTTGAGGGTGAACAAAATGCAAGTGCAGTTACAGAAAAACCTATAATACCGGTACCCAATATAGAAAGTAGCAGTTGAAAAGAAATGCCATCTTCTGAAGCATCAGCCGCAGCCTATGTAAGCCCCCTATTAAATAATCCTCCGAGGATGATGTTAGCTAACCCTCGCCCTGATACTGCTCATTCTGTTAATGACGAAGGAATGGCACCACTTCCTGCAGAATGGCAAGATCATCGTGGTAGGGTGAAAAGAATTTGTCTATTGTTTTCGTTCGGTAAATGCTATCATGATAAGTGCAGTCACCTACATATTTGTTACAATTGTACGGGTGACCATTCTAATGCCATATGCCCAATTAAAGATCAGTCTAAACTATCTGCACGATGGTCTAATGATTGCAATATTTGCGAAAAATATTTTCCAGACGTTCTTCAATATCTGCAACATTCTAATAGCCCAGCGCATAAAGAAGTAAGAGAAGCGAAGTTTCAAGCAATTGGCACAACTCAAGCTGAATTTTCAGATCCATTTGCAATGCGTCCTAAATTTGATTTAAGCAGGTTGTTTACTCCTGCTTTGCCCTCAAGCGCTAGTAGCAGTACAGCGCATTCAGTAACCCCTACTGCTGTATTTGCAGAGTTAAGACAGGTATCTGGCGTTCCTGTGGCAGAATTATCAGGTGAAGTACAAAAAGATCCATTAAATAAGTTAGGATATAATTTTAAAAAATAATTTTTATTACGCTTGCGAGGTATTTAAGAAGTACTTATTATACCTCCAAGCCTTTCAATATTGCTTGTGCTATTTTTCTATCATCAAATGGATTTTTTTTACTACCAATAAGTTGATAAGTTTCATGTCCTTTTCCGGCAATAAGCACTATATCACCGGCTTTTGCTTGATAGAGTGCGGCTTTTATCGCTTTTTCTCGACAAGGCTCGAGCACAACGGTTGATAAATTGGTAATACCACTCTTAATCTCTTCTATAATCTTTATTGGATCTTCAGTACGAGGATTATCGGAGGTTATCCATATATAATCTGCATATTTACTGGCAATACGTCCCATTATTGGCCTTTTAGTTTTATCTCTATCCCCCCCACAGCCAAAAACTAATAAGATAGTAGCGTTTTTTTTGATTTGCTGTAAACTTTGTAATACCCGTTCCAATGCCTCTGGCTTATGCGCAAAATCCACAAACACATAAAAATCAGAAGTGGTTGAAATGCGCTCTAAACGCCCCGGCACCCCTTTTAATTCTAATAAGCCTTTAGTAATATCGGTAATGTTAATGCCCAAAACGCATGCTATCTTTACTGCACATATAACATTATAGGCATTAAATATACCCATCAAATGAGTATGCAGTACTGTATTTTCTATATTAATCTCTATTCCTGCCAGCGTAGTTTTATGAGCGATTGCATTGACATTATAAGTTATTACTCGAGTAGTACCACTCGCTTTTTGTAGTTTTGCTAACAATTGCACACCGAAGGGCTCGCTTACATTAATCACAGCATTATTGACAGCATAAAGTCTAGGATTTAAAAAAAATTGAGCTTTTGCAGCAAAATAATTTTCCATCGTACCATGATAATCAAGGTGTTCAGAAGAAAGATTCGTAAATGCTGCGACTGTAAAATCTATTCCTGCAACTCTTTTTTGTTCTAATGCATGTGAAGAAACTTCCATAATGACATAAGTACAACCTGCGTCTAACATTTGAGCCAGTATTTTATGTAAATAAATAGGATCAGGTGTGGTTAAATTCGCAACTTCATGCATCTTGGGATAACGAATATTAACACTACCTATTACTCCTACTTTTTCACCGCTGGCAATTAATATAGCTTCTAACAAATAAGTAGTGGTAGTTTTACCGCAGGTTCCGGTAATACCAATGATACGCATATTTCTTGCAGGGTATTTATAAAATGCAGCAGCAAGCCTACTTAAGGCTTCTCGGTAATCTAACACATTTACTATATGTATATTTTCAATTTCTATAAACAAATCTTCTGCTACAATACAGCTTGCACCACGCTCAATTGCTTGCTGAATAAATAATCGCCCATCTTGTGCCAATCCTTTTCCCGCTACGAAAATATAATTAGCATGCACGGCTCTAGAATCAGCAGTTATTCCATTAAAGGTATGTATGTTTTCTAACAACCAGTTCCACTTTGGATTAATTTTCATTTTTTTATAAAAAGATTTTATTTCAGATCATGTTGATAAAAATATTCTAATAACCCTTTACTAGAACTATCAATAGTAGTTGGAATACTTTTATTTAATAAGGCAGGGTAAAATTCTTTTGCTAGTTTTTTACCTAATTCCACACCCCATTGATCAAAAGAATTGATATTCCATATGACGCCTTGCACAAAAACTTTATGTTCATACAGTGCAAGCAATGAACCTAATACTTGGGGGTTTAGTTTGGGAAACATAATAGTAGTACTTGGTCTATTACCAGGGCAAAATTTTGCAAGGGCTAAACTATCACCTTGAATATCGTCTTGTCGCCCTTCCATCAATGCTTTACTTTGACTCAGACAACTGGCAACTAGTAACTTCTGTTGCTTATCAAGCACTGAATTTTGTACCGGAATAATGAAATCTACTGGGATAACTTGTGAGCCTTGATGTAATAACTGCATAAAAGCATGTTGACTATTACATCCAACCCCTCCCCAAATAACTGGGGCGGTATCGTACTGCACGCTGTGTTTACTATCTAATTGTGCACTTTTACCATTACTTTCCATTTCTAATTGCTGTAAGTAAGCTGGAAAATATTGTAAGCCATCGTCATAAGGTATTATAGCTTGAGTTTTAGCACCCCAATAATTAATATTCCAAATGCCTAATAAACCCTGCAATACCGCTATATTTTTTTCAAATGGTTGCTCGCAAAAGTGTTTATCCATACAATGCGCACCATATAAAAATTCTTTAAATTGAGGCATACCAATATATAAAATTAAAGGTAAACCTACTGCGGACCATATGGAATAACGCCCCCCCACTCCTGCAGAAAATTCAAAAATATTTTCGGGCAAAATGCCAAAATTTATAGCATTTTGGGCATGGGTTGTGACTCCAATAAAATGTTTATTGCTTAAACTTTCATTTGCAAAGCATCCCATAAACCATTCTTTAACGGTATGAGCATTTAATAAAGTTTCTGGTGTAGTAAAAGTTTTAGAATTTATAATACAAAGTGTATTTTGAGGCGTTATATTTTTTAACACTTGATGTAAAGTGCGTCCATCGGAATTAGAAACAAAATGTATTTTTAAATTAGTATTTTTATAGGCACGTAAGGCTTCACTAGTCATCAGCGGCCCTAAGTCTGAGCCTCCAATGCCTAAACTAATAATATCTAATATTGGTTTTCCAGTTGCTCCTTGATATTGCCCCCGACGAACCCTTTCAGAAAAAATCTCCATTTTATCTTGTACAGCTTTAATATCATCACTAGGATGTAGCATCCGCCAAGTAGTATGTAGTACCGCTCTATTTTCTGATTGGTTAATAGGTAATCCTGCAAATAATGCTTCTCGCTGTACAGCTAAATTACTTTTATTTGCAAGGTTACATAATAATGTAATAGTTTCAGGGGTGACACGCTGTTTCGAATAATCAAATAATAACCCTTCTGCTTCAAGAGATAATTTTTTAAATCTTTCTTTATCTTGAGTAAATAAATCCCGCATTGCAGTGGACTGTAATACTTTTTGCTGGGCTACTAATTCGTCACATATTTGCATTTTTACCACTACCTAAAGGTCAAAAGAAATAAATAAGCCCTATGCTTACCACATTTAATTTCATAGTTCCTAGCAAATTAAAAGAGTCTTGCGCTTTTAGATTCACCGGTCCTAATAAACTATAACGATAACGTAAATCTATATCCCATCTAGAAAACGCTCGATATCGTAACCCTAGCCCTGCATTGAGGGCAAGATTCATCGTGCGATAAGTCTTACTTGCTAATACCTGGCCATTTTGTAACTGATCAGTTTGGGCGGTATTAACCCCCCACCCTATCCCACCAAAAACGTAGGGTTTAAAATAATTTACTCCTTCAAAATCAAAATAAGTATTAAAAAACAGGGTCGTATTTTTAATATCACTGTTAATACTTTGTAATGGAGTAACATTCAATAATACGGGATTGGCATTATAATTAAGTTTTTTATTAAATAAGCATTCTAGTTCCATCCGAAAGTCTTGAAATCTATAACCAATACTTAATTCTAATCCACTTTGATTCGTTGTTTCACGTTTTTGGGTTACATTACCGTTTAGATTAGTTAAGCCGGCTCTATTTTTTATGTTATCTATAGCAATAATACCAAAATTTAAATGTCCACTACCGTAGTATCGATTGTTATCTGATTCTGGCAATAAGTTTTCGAAGTTTTTTTGTTGTTCAGGGGAAGCAGGTTCACCTCCATTAATGGCTTTATAAAATTTTTCTGTTTGGCCATTACCATAATATTCTTGTTTTTTTACTACCCCAAAGGCTGCCGAAGCTTCGATTGAAGCCATACTGAGGCCTATTGTTAATATTACATTACATAATATTCTATCATAATGTTTGTAACCCAAATAACTCATTTTTATCCCCTACTCTAATATCTATCCCTACAAATTAACATTTTGATAATTTGGAAAAATCACTTATCCAGGTTAACACAAGCTTTCATATATTTGGCAGGTCGAAAATATACCTTAAACCTATCGAGAGCCCATACCTTTTCCCCCGTTTTAGGATTTCTTGCGGTATGGCTTGTTTTTAATTTACGTATAAAAGTACCAAAACGCCGGATTTCGATGCGTTCATTATTTTCTAAGGCTTCTATCATCTTAAAAAAAATGTGCTTTACAGCGATTTCCATATCTTTCACAGGCACCTGACTTTGATGATTTATCAATGCCTGAATTAATTCAAATCTTGTCATCATTACCCCTAGGCTTACCAAACTGTCACTCAAACTTTAACAAATTGTGTCACAAAATGGACCAAGTTTACTACTGTCTTCTTAAGCTATTTACCTTATCTCAGATTGAAGTAATTGTTTTTATTAGTAAATTCATTTTCGGCATTAGAAATGCATTAATTAATAATACCACTCATGATAATTTTTAGGAGACTGTTATGCTCACGGATTGGGCGAATCTGGAAACAGATGAAGAAGTTGTCATTTTAGAAGAACAAGATGAAGCAGTACAGTTATTAGAAGATAATGTTGACGATATCGATTTACATATCGATGTCGAAACAGTTAATGACACTATTTCTAAAAAAGAAAATCCCCGAGCATCCCGTAAAGGTGAGGCGTGTCCTACGCAACTTTATTTATTAGAAATAGGTTCCTCTCCCTTATTAACCGCAGAGGAAGAAATTTATTATGCCCGCCTAGCCCGTGCAGGCGATGAAACAGCCCGTAATCACATGGTAAAGTGTAATTTACGGCTGGTAGTCAAAATTGGTAGACGTTATTTAAATAGGGGTTTAAGTCTTTTAGATCTAGTAGAAGAAGGAAATTTAGGCTTAATTCGTGCGGTAGAAAAATTTGACCCAGAACGCGGATTTCGTTTTTCTACCTACGCCACGTGGTGGATTCGTCAAAATATAGAGCGGGCAATCATGAATCAAACCCGTACTATACGTTTACCCATACATATTATTAAAGAATTAAATACCTATTTACGTAAAGGCCGTGAATTAGCGCAAATACTCGATCATGAACCTACTTATGAAGACATAGCACAAGCTATGAATAAAGATCCTGAAGAAGTAAAACGCTTATTACGCCTCAATGAACGTACGCTCTCTGTCGATACCCCTATGGGAGAAGACACAGATAAGCCTTTATTAGAAACCTTAGCAGATGAAGAAAATACGGGGCCTGCAGAAATTTTAGAAGACAGCACCATGCGTATGTTGCTAGAAGAATGTCTAGATATGTTAAATGAAAAACAACGCTCGATTTTAAGCCGACGTTTTGGGTTACGAGGCCATGAAGAAGCGACCTTAGAAGAAGTAGGAATGGAAGTAGGCTTAACTAGAGAACGAGTACGCCAAATTCAAGTAGAATCTTTAAAAATGCTAAGAGCTATCATGGAAAATAAAGGGGTTATACAAGAGACCGTATTTAACTAAATAATTAAACTATTATTTGGGAGCGTAACGGTTAGTCATGAACTCCATCGTACTAGCTACCAGCGGCTCCCAAAATATGGTGGACTATTTGAATTAAGACAAAAATCATCAAGCTTACAACGCTTAAGCCTGTAATAAAATATACCCACCAGGGTTGCCCATGCATAAAGTCTCTTTGTCGCACTTTACTGCTTTGCACTCCAAAAATAGCTCCTAAAACACTTATTAACACCTGCCATGCATTTGGTTTTTTTGATGGTGGGTCAAAAAGGTTTTGATTAAATCTCATAAAATTATACCTTACTGTAGGTGCACGCTATCATTTAACCACATTTTTTACAAACTATACTATATATTAGATGCCACTTAGTGAAGCGTAAAGGGAGATATGGATGAGTAAACCTGATGAGGAAATAAACAGCAAAACCTATAAATACTATCAATCCTTATTTGATGATATAGAGGAAGATATTAGGGATATTCAGTTAGATTCTTTATCGAAAGCATTTCAAGATGAAGTTTCACAAAATTTAATTAAAGAAATTGAAACTGACCAAAAATCCTATTTAGAGATACTTGCTAAATATAAAGGTAGGGACATATCTCCTCGTGGTGCAGCTTTTCTTGATGAAACAAGAAATATAATTGTACAAAAGGTAAAAAAATTAACTGAACACTGTACTTCCATTAAAATGCAATATGAGCTCATAATAGAGATGGGTAAGGATGTTATTGAGACATATGAAGCAGCATGTTGCCAACAAGGAATAAAACCCACTGAAACATTTTTAGAGGCTAAATGGTTTTTAGATAAATTACAAAGCAATGAAAAAAAGAATGAATTTTATTTCCCTGAAAATTTAGGTCTAGTAAATTTACTATGTTATACGCTTAATGAAGTTATAGAAAAAACTCCATTGACAATTCAAATAAAAAACGCTTTCAATAAAATTATTGCTTCGTTTAAGGAAATAATAAAAAAAATTCCCTTTGGCAAAAGAGACAATTCGGTTGATGGAGATTTCTTTAAGGTTAGGGATTTTAATTTACAAATTAAAAACTTAAAAGTACATATGGGGCTTATTAAAAGTGACACTACATTTTTAAAGGCCTATACTCCTGGCAAGCAGCTTGGAACTGAACCCACTAAAATGGATAAGGAAAAACAATCTATAGAAGAAAACCCCAAGCCAGAAAAACCCAAGTCAAAACACTAAAATCATCTTTTTTTATTATTGATAATTTTATATTTAAATAAGTTAACATTCTACCACAGAATATTATGCTATAAATCCTGCTTAGCTTCATTATGCTATTTTGATAAAACCTGTAATGACGGTTATACTAATTTGCAATAGTTTATAGTGTAAGCAATAAGGAGCAAAGCCCATGTTAAATCAACTACTACAACAACTCGAAGCTAAAATTGATGATGCAATGGATACCATTCAATTATTAGTATTAGAAAATGATGAATTAAAAGATAAACTAGCAAGCTTGGAAACTGACAACAATTCTCTAAAGAGCCGCCAAGTGCAATGGGAACAAAATCTAAGTGCTATTATTCAAAAATTGAATGCTATAGATTTAGCCATTTTGCCTAAAGAGAACATCTTTAAACCAAGCTCTACAACTGATGCCTCTAAACAAGAAAAATCTAAAGAAACTACTGCCGTATAAATTACTTATGTTTTAGCTCCCCAGAGTCTAGGGGAGCCTATTGTAGGCTACCCAAAAAATGAGCAGGCACTTTAATTTTTTAGAAAAAGCAATAATTGGTTTCGACCGTTTATTAAAAAGTACTCTTCCCTCTTCATCCTCGCCTACGCGCCCTAACCCTGCCAGTGAAATAGTAGCTCCCCCTCTAGACGAAAATACTAGAGTACAGTCTATTAGATTAATGCGTATTAATCATACCGGTGAAATTTGCGCTCAAGCCCTTTATAAGGGCCAAGCGCTTGCTGCACGCAATACTACTCTATACTCCCATTTAATAAAAGCAGCCCACGAAGAGCATGATCATTTGTACTGGTGTGCAGAGCGATTACAAGAATTAAATGGTAAAACAAGCTATTTAACTCCTTTCTGGTATTTAGCTTCTTTTAGCATAGGGGTCATTGCAGGTCTTGGAGGAGACAAAACCTCACTGAGCTTTATTGCAGAAACTGAACGTCAAGTTGCCACGCATTTACAGGGGCATTTACGAAAATTATCTACAACGGATATAAAAAGTAAAATAATATTAGAAACAATGTTAGCAGATGAACTACAGCATAAACAGACAGCCATAGAGCAAGGAGGGAAGCAACTGCCTTTTATTATTATTAGCCTAATGCGATGCAAAGCAACTCTGATGTGCCGTCTTGCCTATTATATTTGAAATTTTAGGTTCGGTATGCCTTTGATTAATGGTCGTCATACTAGCTTAGACAAGCATGTGAAAATTAATATCAAATGGATAGAGCATATTGTAGAAGTAAAAAAAATAATCTTAGGCTTTTCTGAAGCTTGCCGCCATAAATACCCGCCTGGTCATATACGCTTTAAAAGTGATGTAGAGGGGGGCATTAAAGTTAATGCCTACTCCGGAAAAGGCGTTACTGATATTTTTATAAAAATTGAGCCCATTACTGCCCGGGAAGCTGTGAAACAAAAAATTGCGCTTCGATTCAATATTAATAAAACCTAATTTATAAATAAAAATTAAATAAAAAAATTTTTATTTATAAAAAAAAACCCCGCTTAAGGTAGCGGGGTTTTTTATTTAGCTTTAGGTATATAAAGCAGAATACAATGTAAACGTTATGATTACATCATGTCGCCCATTCCGCCCATGCCTCCCATTCCACCCATACCGCCCATTCCAGAAGCGCCTCCACCATCTTTTTCAGATTTTGGAGCTTCAATTAAAGTACATTCGGTAGTAATTAAAAGGCCTGCAATAGAAATAGCATGTTGCAACGCAGTACGGGTTACTTTAGTAGGATCTAAAATCCCAAACTTAACCATATCACCATATTCATTGGTAGCTGCATTGTAACCATAGTTACCTTTTTCACTTTTTACTTTGTCTACTACTACAGAAGGCTCAGCACCAGCGTTAGCTACAATTTGGCGTAGGGGAGCTTCTAGTGCTCTAATGATAATAGCAATACCATGATTTTGATCGACATTATCACCTTTAAGGCCTTGTAAAGCTTCTATGGTGCGAATTAATGCAACACCACCACCTGCTACCACACCTTCTTCTACTGCAGCACGGGTTGCATGCAATGCATCTTCTACGCGTGCTTTCTTTTCTTTCATAGCGATTTCAGAGCCTGCACCTACTTTGATAACGGCTACACCACCAGAAAGCTTAGCAACACGCTCTTGTAATTTTTCGCGGTCGTAATCTGAGGTGGTTTCTTCAATTTGTTGACGCAATTGTACAATACGTGCTTGGATATCAGAAGCTACGCCACTTCCATCAATAATAGTGGTATTTTCTTTAGTTACTACGATACGTTTTGCAGTCCCTAAATCTTCGATAGTGGTTGCTTCAAGACTTAAACCTACTTCTTCAGATATCAGTTTCGCAGCAGTTAAGGTAGCTATATCTTGTAACATTGCTTTACGGCGATCACCAAAACCTGGTGCTTTTACCGCACATACTTTCACAATACCACGGATATTATTAACGACTAATGTTGCTAAGGCTTCGCCTTCTACATCTTCAGCAATAATAAATAAAGCACGCCCAGATTTTGCCACACTTTCTAGAATAGGCAATAAATCACGGATGCTAGATACTTTTTTATCTACTAATAAGATATAAGGATTATCTAATTCAGCACTCATGTTTTGTTGGTTGTTTACAAAATAAGGAGAAATATAGCCTCTATCAAATTGCATACCTTCTACAACTTTAAGCTCGTCGTCTAAGCCATTACCATCTTCTACGGTAATTACGCCTTCTTTACCCACTTTGCCCATAGCTTCTGCAATGATATTACCAATCGATTCATCGGAATTAGCAGAAATAGTACCTACCTGCGCAATTGCTTTACTGTCTTTACAAGGCACAGAAAGCTCTTTTAAGCGTGCGACTGCTACCGTACCCGCTTTATCCATACCGCGTTTTAAATCCATAGGATTCATACCCGCAGTAACGGCTTTATTCCCTTCAATAGCAATACATTTTGCCAATACAGTGGCAGTAGTAGTACCATCGCCTGCAACATCAGACGTTTGGGAAGCTACTTCTTTAATGATTTGAGCACCGGTGTTAGCTAATTTATCGCTAATATCAAATTTCTTAGCTACTGTAACGCCATCTTTAGTAATAGTAGGCGCACCAAAAGAATTTTCAATAACTACATTACGACCACGGGGCCCTAAAGTCACTTCTACAGCGTTACCTAATAAAATTACACCTTTTAACATGCCATTGCGGGCTTCTTCTGCAAATCGAATATCTAATGCCATTTTTGTTTCCTTTTGAAATCAAATAAAAAAATATATAAAGGGAATGTAATATTTGAAGATAAGTAATTATACGACAACGCCCATGATGTCTTCTTCACGCATCACAAGATAGTCTTTACCTGCAACTTTTACTTCAGTACCAGAATATTGCCCAAATAATACTTCGTCGCCCTCTTTTAAATCGAGCTTACGCAAGGTTCCATTTTCGAATTTACCGGGGCCTGCAGCAATTACTTTACCTCTAGACGGTTTTTTTCCAGCGGAATCTGGGATAACAAGTCCGCCTGCGGTAGTACGTTCTTCAATACGTTCAATAATAACGCGATCATGCAGTGGTCTAATATTCATAATAAAATTACTCCTAAACTTCTTTTAAAGCGCAGCATTACGACAAAAGTCATAAACCTAACCGTGGCCAATATGCCCAAAGCATTTTGGTTGATGTAGGTTTATATGATGACTATTCCTAGGCTTTCAACCCCTCCTAGCTTTTTTTTAACAATATAATAACTATATTTCTTGCTTTAAATAAAACAAAAAATTTATTTGAATATGTTATAAACAGGTTTTATGAAGATGTGAGCAATTAATAGATGTGTCATTTTACTAAATATTTAATTTATTGTTTATTTGGTATTAGTTCATCTTGTTTTGCAAGCCATAGTCAAGATTTAACCGCCCCACACATTAACTCAACATCTACTGCCCTTAGCGCGGCGCAAGCCTTTGAGTTAACAGCAAAATTTATAGATCCTACACTTAAGCGTGTAAACGTACAAATTAATATCGTACCAGGGAATTACTTATATCAAGATACCATAAAAATTACTTCTCTAACTCATATCCCTATTTCTGTTGCTTTACCTAGCACTTCCACTCAAAATATTTATAAAGACTCAGTTATCTTTAGCATACAGCTTACTGAGCCAAAGTTTAGTCAAGGCTTTATTATTGAATACCAAGGATGCAATGAAGCAGGTATCTGTTTTGCTAAATCTAGCGCTACCATATTATGTAAAGATAAACATATTCAAATAATTCCTAATACAGCGGGCCCTCCAATACATGCTGCTCAATTGAATATTTTACCTATAGTAACGACGCTATTTTTGTTTTTAGTTAGTGGGCTACTATTAAGTTTTTCGCCCTGTATTTTGCCATTAGTGCCAGTTATGATGCATATAATAATAGGGCATACAGAAAATATAAGTACTAAACGAACTGTATACTTAACTAGCCTGTACGTTATAAGTCAAGCCCTTAGCTATACCCTGGCAGGTTATTTATTTGCCAACATTGGCCAGCATGTATCGTATTATTTACAGCATGCTTACATAAAGTTTTTATTTGCAAGCTTACTTGTTTTTTTTGCTTTGCTACAATTAGAAGTTATTAAATTTCCTAGTTTCCAAATTTTATCTTTTACCCCAAAAAATACCGCACGTAAATCAGGCTCTGTTTATAAAGCCCTTGGTTTAGGATTTACTGCTATTTTAATAGTTTCTCCTTGTATAACTCCAGCTCTAGCAGGGGCCCTTACTTATATTACGGAACGTAGTCAACCTATATTAGGGGGGTTGGCATTATTTTGTTTAGGAGTAGGCCTTGGCCTACCGTTTATGATAATGGCCTGCTTGGGAAAACACTACTTACCAAAAAAAGGCCCTTGGATGCAGCACATAAAAAACTTTTGTGGGCTCTTATTGTTAGCGCTTGCCCTAGATATTATCAAGAATTTTATAAAACCCTGCTATTTCTATACGCTGTGGGGCATGCTTGGTGTGGGGGTTCTCGCATTAATAAAACCCTGGCCTAAGCTACGTTTGCTTATAGCCGTTGCGGGCTTAAGTATTGCTTTATATTTATGGTGCCTGCCTTATATTAACACCAATACGGCCCTCTCCCTCGTGTTTACAGCAGTGGATAGCCCTAGCAGCTTCCAAACCGAACTCCAAAATGCACAACGCATCAAAAAAAACTTATTCCTTAAAGTACAAGCAGACTGGTGCAGCACTTGTAAACATTTAGAATCTATTATTTTGAACGACCAAGAAATAGTAAGAAAATTGCAAGCCTATCATTTAGTAAGCTTGGATTTAAGTCAAGCTTTACCTTTATGTTTACAATTACAACAGGCTTTACATATTGTAGGCCCTCCTGCTTTGCTCATTTATGATATACAGGGAAAGCCTACACAAATGCTTGTAGGCGATATAGATAAAAAAGTTTTACTAGATGCTTTACATTAATTTCGCTTATTTGTAGCGATTAGCTTTTAACTTGCCTTTATATTTGGTATTCTAATCCCCTACATTCTACAACTGAGTAATAAAATGGATATTAGGAAAGTTAAAAAACTAATAGAACTACTTGAAGAGTCTGGTGTATCAGAAATCGAAATTCGCGAAGGTGAGGAATCGGTCCGCATTAGTCGCCACGCTCCCCAAATTATACATTCTCAAGCGCCTAGTTATCCAAGCCCCCCTACTGCAAAACTTCCAAGCACAGAAGCACCCATTACAACTGCACCAGCAGAAGCTTCACTCCCTGCAGGCCATAGCGTTACCGCACCTATGGTAGGTACTTTTTATCGTTCACAATCCCCCGGCAGCCCTCCCTTTGTGGAAATAGGTCAAATAGTGAAAACTGGCCAAGTCCTTTGTATTATAGAGGCTATGAAAATGCTCAATCAGATAGAAAGTGAATGCGCTGGTAAAATTACCCGCATTTTAGTGGAGAATGGTAACCCCGTTGAATTTAACCAACCTCTTTTTATAATCAGTGAAGAATAAAAACATGACACATACTTTAGATAAAGTTGTTATTGCCAACCGCGGCGAAATTGCTTTGCGGATTTTACGTGCCTGTCGTGAAATGGGTATAAAAACAGTTGCGGTGCATTCTACGGTTGACAGTAATTTATTGCACGTAAAACTGGCCGATGAAACCGTTTGCATAGGACCTGCCCCGTCCCAATTAAGTTATCTAAATATACCTGCGATCATCAGTGCAGCTGAAGTAACCGATGCTGTGGCTATTCATCCTGGCTATGGTTTTTTAGCAGAAAATGCTGATTTTGCAGAGCGCGTGGAACAAAGCGGTTTTATTTTTATTGGACCCCAGGCTGAAACTATCCGCTTAATGGGAGATAAAGTTTCTGCCATTAAAGCCATGCAAAAAGCAAATGTTCCCTGCGTACCGGGTTCCGATGGTGAACTACGTGATAACAACGAACAAAATTTAGGAATGGCTCGAAAAATAGGATACCCCGTCATTATTAAAGCCTCAGGGGGTGGTGGTGGTCGAGGCATGCGAGTGGTACATAGTGAAGCCGCCCTGTTAAATGCTATTTCTTTAACGAGAGCAGAAGCCGCTGCTGCTTTTAATAATGCCGCAGTCTACATGGAAAAATTTTTAGAAAATCCTCGTCATATCGAAATACAAGTTATAGGTGATGGCCACGGGAATGCGATATATCTTGGTGAAAGAGATTGCTCTATACAAAGGCGCCATCAAAAAGTTATAGAAGAAGCCCCCGCCCCCGGCATCACCGAAAAAGAACGGACCTCTATAGGGGAGCGATGTGTAAAAGCGTGCCAAGATTTAAAGTATAGAGGAGCCGGTACTTTTGAGTTCTTGTATGAAAATGGCAAATTTTATTTTATAGAAATGAATACCCGGGTACAAGTTGAACATCCCGTAACCGAGATGATAACGGGTATTGATATTGTAAAAGAGCAATTACGAATTGCTGCAGGTTTACCCCTTTCTGTAAAGCAACAAGATATACGCATAAAAGGTCATGCCATAGAATGTCGTATTAACGCCGAAGACGCCAAAACTTTTATGCCCTGTCCTGGTAAAGTGAATCTATTTCATGCACCAGGAGGAAATGGTATCCGCCTAGATTCTCACCTATATAGTGGATATACGGTACCGCCCAATTATGATTCTTTAATTGGTAAATTAATTGCTTACGGCAACACGCGAGAAGAAGCAATCTCACGCATGCGCAACGCATTGGATGAAATTGTAATAGAAGGTATTAACACTAATCTGCAATTACACAGAGATTTAATGCGAGATGCCAACTTTAAAAATGGGGGCACCAATATCCATTACCTCGAACGTAAATTATCTGTGTAAAAGAGTAATATATGGCTTGGTTACAAATTACCGTAGAAACGGATGCAAGCAATGCTGGGCACTGGTCCGACACCTTAACTGAATCGGGTGCGGTGGCGGTCACGATGCAAGATGCCGCGAATCGAGAGCCCCTTTTCGAAATACCCAATGAACAACCAAGTTTATGGCAAAAAACGCGCCTCATCGGTCTTTATGAAAGCACCGAAGATATGAAATTAGTCGCCACTTTCCTCAAAGAAAATTTACCATTACAAAATTTACCCGCCGTTGAAGCTGTAGAAGATAAAGATTGGCAAACTGCCTGGAAGGCCAATTTCAAACCAATATTTATTGGGACTCGTTTATGTATTTGCCCCAGCTGGTTAGCAGCTCCAAAAGACGCAGAAGCGCTCGTGTGGCTTGATCCGGGCCTCGCCTTTGGTACCGGTACACATCCTACGACACAAATGTGTTTAACTTGGCTTGAAGCGAATGTAATGCCACATCACACTATCATAGATTATGGTTGTGGCTCTGGCATTTTAGGGATTGCTGCTTTAAAACTTCAGGCAAATTTTTGTTATGCAGTAGATTGCGATGAACTTGCCCTACAGACTACAAAAAAAAATGCCGAACTCAATAATTGTAATCCCTTACAATATCATTTACTGCTCGATACCGATTTTATCGCAAATCCAAAAACTGCTGATATTTTAGTCGCCAATATACTGGCAGAGCCTTTATTAGAACTGCAAGAATTATTTTCAAATAGCGTAAAACCAGGTGGATTTTTAGTGTTATCGGGAATTCTAGATACCCAATTAGACAAAATCTTAATACTATACAGTTTTACTTTTGAGAATTTTACCGTTCACCATCAAGAAGAATGGGTAGCGATAGCCTGCCAACGTAAATCCGTTTGACGCTATCGCCACTCATTCTATTAACCCAACTTCAAATTATTTACCAAAACCCTTAGGTTTATTAGGAGAATTAGGTTCCTCTTTAAGTAAGTCTTTAAGTTTGAGTTCTGCTGCATTCAGTATTTTATTCAGCCTACCTTCTCCGTGAAGCAGAGTTGATCCATGCGCTAGTTTATTGTCTGCTTTTGCTTTACTAATAGCTGCTTGCAAATTTTTAAATTGCTCTAGGTTTGGCTTTGTATTCTTTACGATAGGATACAAATGCGCTAGTAATTGATTTGCTATCTCATGTTTACTCCATTGATTGCTTTTCAATAAATTACCTGTATGCAATTTTTTATTAGACGAGCTCGAGAATACATCTTCCTGTCTAGGCCCTAACTCCCTTAAATAGTTGTTCAATTCAGATTTCAAGCTTTTAACTAATTCGTCAGATTTTATATGTTCTGGAGTGGCTTCAACAAGGGATTCTTGTATAGTGTTGAGTACTTTATTAAACCTGCCTTCTCCATGAAGCATGGTAGAACCATGTGCCTTGTCGTTTTGTATTTGTGTCCGCTTTATAGCATCTTTTAATAAAAGAAGTTGACTTTCTTTTGTCGCTGCTTTATCTGTTTGAATCCTATAAACAGTACCATACAAATCGACAACCAAGTTTAATTTTTTTATTTGATCACTTTTAAACCAATTACCCTTGTGCGGAGGTGTTTTCTGTGATTTTAATTCATTTTCATATGTTTTCAATGCTTTCTGAATACTTGCAAACAGTTCAGAAGGCAATTGCTCTATTGGAGGCTTTGAAAAAAGCATTGAATTTCTTTTCGGTGTTTTCTCCTCCGTGTGCGGCTTGCTACTAACGTTACTTTTTGCATCAGGATTAGCCGGCTCATTTACTAGATGTGAAGATTTTTTATCGTTACTTTCAGGCAGAATCACCTCATCATCTAAATCATATAATTGGTCAGAATCAAAACCTATACTTTCTTCGATAAAATTTCCTCTTGAATCATATTCTTCTTTTTTGTTATTTTTCATAAGCAAAGGCGGGAATGTTTCATTTTTATTTACTTTCTTTTTCTCTTCCATAGAGGAAACCATTCTTCTTTTTTCTCTTCTTTCATTAGGATCTAAACCCTCAGAATCATATTTTTGCTCATCCTCTTCGTCTTCTTCATCCTCTTTATTCTCATCAAATTTATGAGTCACTTCTTTATCAAGCATATCGACATCGTTATCTTCTGCATCATGCATGTAGTAATCGTCGTTTTTTTGTTTTTCCTCTATTTCTTCATCCAACCCAACCACGTCAGGCATTTCACTGTTTTCCTCAGAAACCGCTTGCTTAGATTTATTGTCAACCAAGTTGTTTAATGCTAAGTCAATTAATTCATTATATTCTTGCTCAAGAGATGAAATATAACCTTTTTCTTTCTTCAAAGCATTAATTGGTTTTGCATCAAGTGAGAGGCTGCTCGCAATATCTTTTGGACTAGGAAATGTTACTGAGCGTTCGATCATTTTTTCAATAGCCGCATTCTTAGCTTTAATTTCTTCTGCTTTCGCCTCCGCGTTTGGTCTATTTTCTTCTTTTGCCAATAGAATTGCTTCCTCTTCTTCTTTTTGATTTTGTATTGTTTTTTGTCTTTCCAACTCTACAATTAATTGGTCTTGTAAATCGGGAGCTAATTTATCGAAAGATTCATATTTTTCATCCTTTAACATATTAGTCAAGGCTTGTAAAAAAATTGAAGTTTTCTTTTTAAAGATATCATCCATTTCATTTTTATAAGTTATTCTTAATCGCTTCTGTGTCATTTTTTTAAGTTGTTCATCAAAAGCAGCCTTACTTTTGTCATCCTTAAGCTGGGGTATTTCTTTAGAATTTTCAACATCCCTTTTTTCAGCCTTACTTTTTATTCCTTCTAATGGCTGTTTTTTATAATCATATGCCTTTGGTGCTGGCCCTGGTGGGGGAGGTGGTATATCCGACATTGATACTGGAACAATATTTTCATCTTCAATTTTACGCTCATCTACTGCTCTTACATTTTCTGATAAGTTGTTCTTCCCTGCTAATTCATTCAATCTATCAACTTGTATTTTATAATTGTTTAAATCTACATTTTGAATCCTTTTAGCTTCAGTCAGTACCGCTTGTTGACTTTTTAAGCCTTGTAAATTATTCGCCGCCTCTTGCAAATTCTTTAAATATTTTTTAATCTTCTCGATAACTGCTGCCTTTTTATCCGTTAATACTTTTATATCCTTTTCTTGTTGCTCTTCATCTGATAGTTTTTTGCTAAAATTGTTATTTAGTGGGACATTTTTTCGAATACCAGGAGATTTTAATTGAATACCCTTTAAATCATCTTGTGATACAGTAGGTTTATTATCTTGTTTAGCATTCGCGGGTGTTGCCGTTTTAGGTTTTATGCTAGCACTTGAGCTAACTACTTTATTAGAAACATATAATGGAGGTACCATAGGGGGCGCCATTGGAGGAGCTGCAGGAACATCTGACGATTCCTCTAATATATCCATCGGATGAGCTTCAGAAATTTCAGCAAATTTTTCATTTTTTGATTTTACATTCTTTTGTAAATCTTCCAGGTTATTTTTGTACTCACTAATCTTTTGTTGATTCGCTTTAACTTCATCTTTTAATTGATTAACTAATTTTTCTTCCTTTTGGATTTCGGTTTCAAAAAATTCAAATTCGCCTAACAAATCATCGCGTTTTTGCTCCAATAAAGCAATTTCTTCTTTTAATCTATTTTTTTCTTTCAAAAATTTTTCATACTCTTCTTTGCCTTGATTTCTACTAGCCATTGCTTTATCATTTAGCCATTTAGTATCATATTTTTCACTTATATTTTTTCCTACTTTTTCGAAATTTTCGGCGTGTTTTCTCTTTACCTCAGGATCTTTGAGCCTTGCATTAATCTCTTCATCTCGCTGCTTTTTTACAATGACCCCCTGCAATACATTGCCTTTAAAATTTGCAAGCTCAGCATCTTTTACAGAAAGTTCTTTCAAGAAAGCATCAATTTTTTTATCAAGATTTAGTAATTTTTCTAAAGGTTGCCCTACTAAAAAATCATATTTATCTTCTAATAATATAATTTCTGTAATTATGCTCTTATCTCTTTTTAAAATTTCACTTAATGCTTCATCATTAAAAAATTCTTCCATTTTTCACCCCTAATATAATTACTTTAATAAATATCTCAAAGCTTAGAGGGTGACAAATAGAAAAAAGTTCCCTTAATTTATAAAGGATAGTGCATATTAACCAAAAATTATTTTACTAGGCTTATACTTAAAGCATCCATGCGGCCATTGGTTCCCGCAATAGTGGGTATGATACAAGTATCAAAACGAGGGTGATTTTTTAATTGTTGGTTAAAATTATATATTGAATTTTCACTAAACCCTTGTTCTGCTTTATTTTTTAAAGACACATCACCACGAGAAATTTCTTTTGGTATAAGATTATCGCATACAATAAGTGTATTTGAACGTGATAAAGCTAATGCGGCTTCCAAATAATGGATATAATTTTTTTTATCGGCATCTATAAAAATAAAATCAAAAGCAGGTTCTTTATAGTTTATCATGGTTTGTAGAGAGGATAATGCTTCGCCAACTATCACAGTAATTCTAGTATCCAATTTATTGGTTATAAAATTTTCACGAGCTAAGGCTGCATATTTTTCATTTATTTCTAGGCTAATTATATGAGCATCTTGGGGTATTACGCTCGCCATCCACATTGTACTATACCCTAAGAGGGTGCCTATTTCTAATATTCTTTTAGGTTGGTGTAACTGTATCAACAAGGCCAGTAGTTTGCCTAAGTAAGGGGCAATTTGTATAGGGGGAATGCGGGAAGAAGTTTTATTATTATCCTGCTGCATATTCCAAACGGTAGCTTCTGCTCGGCTTATATCATTAATATAAGCTCGTATCGATTGATTTAATAAATTACTCGTGCTATCCATAATAATTATAACTATTAGAACCTACAGTTTTTGTCTTTTGGTATGCCATGCGGCAAATAGGGATGTGTACCATATTACTAAGCTCCACGCAAACCACACAAAAGCAAGTAATATCGAAAACACCACATCGCTTACCCAATGGGCTCCGCTCATTAAGCGAGGTAAACATAAAAAGCTTCCCAAAAATAATGCTAATACGCCCCAACGCTTAGGCGCAATATAATAAGTAAAAATACCCCAATACATCATTGCAAAAGCATGCCCTCCCGGGAAAGAGTTATGAGAGGCATCTTTAATACGTACATTATCTAGAAGAGTAGACAGGCGCAACACAGGGCTACACACTAAAGTAGGTGAAAAGCGGGGCGTATTTATAAAGGCATCACTTAAATCCCGTTGTAACATAAATCCCAACTGAAACAGTAGCCAAAAATACAAAGTTTGTCCAATAAGTTTGCGTTGTAAGGGGCGGGGAGTTTTCATTATTATCATTATATTTAAGCACGCGGCTAAAATTAGATTTATACTGCCTTCACTGCGATGATTTAAAAGTCCCCAAAATTCTTGCCAATACGGGATAGTTAAGGTTTGATTGAAAAAGAAAAAAATTTGCGTTTCAAGCTTATGTAGGCTTATCTGCAATGGGCTAAACCAAAGGCCTAAGCCCAAAAATAAAAGACTATGGCTTAAAACCAACAATTTATAAGGTTTGTGCATCCGTTTCTTTAATTTTTTCTTGCATGGTATTAATAATATGAGTGGTAGAAAGGCCTTCTTTCAAACTCAATAATTGCACGGTTCCCCCTTGGCTTTGTACAAAATGGGCACCTGGTAATTCATCGATATTTTTATAATCACCGCCTTTAACCATAATATTAGGATTTATTATTTCGATTAATGCTTCAGGAGTATCTTCGCTGAACGGCACCACCCAATCTACTGATTTTAAAGCAGATAAGACCGCTATGCGATTTTCAAGCGTGTTTATTGGCCTACTGTCACCCTTTAAACGAGCAATCGAGGCATCATCATTTATGCCTACTACTAATTTATCGCCTAAATTTTTAGCTTCTTGCAAATAGGAAACATGCCCTGCATGTAAAATATCAAAACAGCCATTAGTAAATACTATACGCTCACCTTGAGCACGGCACGCTACAATTTCTTCCATCACTTTATTTTTAGAAAAGGATTTATCAATAAATAAGGGATGATTGGCAACTCCTCTAGAGAGTTCAGCTAAGGAAAGAGTTGCCGTTCCGACTTTACCCACTACAATCCCGCCTGCAACGTTACTTAATATTGCTGCTTGTTGTAAATCCATGCCCCTACTTAAAGCTAACGCCAATACGGCAATAACGGTATCACCTGCCCCCGTTACATCAAAGACTTCTCTTGCATTGGCAGGAATATGAAAGGGTGCGGCTTCTTGCTGAATAACCGAAATGCCGTGCTCAGAGCGTGTAATTACTAAGGCATTTAAGTCATTTTCTTTTAATAATTGAGCTGCTTTGAAAATAAGCATATGTTCGTTTACACAGGGCCCCACTACCGCTTCAAATTCTTTCAAATTAGGTGTAATTACAGTAGCTCCGCGATAGGCATTAAAATCGGCCCGTTTAGGATCTACCAACACCGGGATATTAGCCGCCCGTGCTAGGCTTATATATTTTTCTACGTCACGCAAAGTACCTTTATTATAATCAGCTATTATTACTACCTCTGCTTGGCCAAGTTTTTCTTTAAATGCCCGTAATAATATTTCTTGTTCATATATTTCGAAAACATGCTCGGTATCTATACGTATTAATTGTTGGTTACGACTTACAATACGTAATTTAGTAATAGTAGGATGAGATAAGGTTTTTTCTAGTACATGCTGAATGTTATGTTCTTGTAATAAATGCTGTATTTTATCCCCTGCAGCGTCATCCCCTATCACCCCTAATAATATTGCAGCCCCACCTAAAGCCGCAATATTTAAGGCTACATTTGCCGCTCCACCTAGGGTTTCGACCATTTGTTTAACATGTACTATCGGCACAGGAGCTTCTGGAGAAATGCGCCCAGTATTGCCATGCCAAAATTGATCGAGCATGATATCGCCAACAATTAGTATCTTAGAACGTGAAAAATCAAAATAATGCAAACTCACCTGAGTTGGGTTCCTTACATATTAATTTCATGATAAATAAATTAGTTGCTGGCATTATACTGGTTTATATTACGCTATGCATCTATCTTAGTGAGAAATTAAATGAAGATTACAACACGAGCATTGCTTTCCACTCTAATTGGGAATACTTTAGAATATTACGATTTTTTACTATTCGTACAATTTACCCATTTATTATCACATTTATTTTTTCCGCCCTCACAAGCCAAACTTGCTGCATTTATGACTTTAGGTATATTTTCGGTAAGTTTTATTGCTCGCCCCATCGGCGCCTATATTTTTGGGCGACTAGGAGATACCAAAGGCCGTAAATATAGCTTATCCATTACGATTATTTGGATTACTTTACCAACGTTCTTTATAGGGTGTATGCCCACATTTTCCCAAATAGGATTTTATGCACCTTTGGGCCTTATTATATGCCGGATTATCCAAGGTATAGCGGTGGGCGGCGAATACTGTAATGCAGGAATTTTTTTGATGGAAAGCTCACCGCCTCAAAAAAGATGTTTTTACAGTAGTCTTTTAACGGCTTCTGGATCACTTGGCAGTTTACTGGCATTGATGGCGGCATATTTATGTACTGTGACGAACAACCCCTCCAGTTGGCGATTTGCTTTTTTATTGAGCCCACTTTTGGGATTTTTGGGATACCAACTTCGTAAAAATACCTCTGAAAGTTCTGCGTTTTTAAAATTTTCTGCTCAGTCCACCAATCAACTTAGCCTCAAAGATTATCCCAGCATATTGCTTGCAATAAGTACCGCGGCTTTAATTGGGGCATTGATATGGGTGCCAACCACTTATACACAATTTTATTTACAACAAATTAAAGGACAAGCTCATGCAACAGCAAGTTTCTATACGGCCTTTGCCTTATTAAGTCATCTTATATTATCTCCTATTGGAGGGTTGCTTTCTGATAAATGGGGCTATAAGAAAATGATGTTTTTAGGCTCTATTATTTGTATTATTTTTGCATGCCCTCTTTATTATTGTTTAGCAAATAACCAAATTATAGTAGCTCAACTTGGGTTTATATTGCTATCCTGTTTATTTGGCGGCAACATACACGCTATGCTGGTTGAATTATTTCCAGTCGACAAACGTTGCACGACGGCTTCATTATGTTTTATGTTAGGCTCCAGCATAGGTAGCATAACTCCCTTTATTAGTGTTTTTTTAATTAAGACCTTTGGTAACCCTATAGCTCCTAGTTTTTACATGATATTCTTAGCATTACAATGGGTTTTTTGGGCACGGTATTTAAAACAACAACATCCTCTTGCAAAGAGTTGAAGCAAGCCATTTCATTTACATTTAATATTTTTTAAAAATCTTTAGTCGCACTTATCCCACATGCCCGCGAACTATCACGCAATTCCACTAAGTAAGTTACTAAAATTTAGCGTTAATTGATCAATGCGCTTATCTTCATCCTCTTGATTCTGGATATATTCCCTTATCATTTTTTCATCTCTACCAACCGTAGCGTCGGCGCCTTGTTCTAATAATTTATTAACTTGCTCAATGTCATTTTCTTCACAAGTTGTGATTAATGCATTCATTTTTTAAATCTCCTATATCGGGGCTAGCTGAAGAACCCTAAATGGACTCAAAGACATGATTATAATTATAATTATAAAATTTAATTAAATCCTTATTCAAATCAATGAGTCCACTTTATTTAAATAAATTTATAATGCAAGTTTTGCACAATCATTAGAATTCTTAGATTCTAGTTTATTTACAGAACTACACACTTCTTGAGCTACCGCATCAAAAGCTTTTTTAAAGGCCTCTTGTATAAATTGCTTTTCTTCAACACTACATTCTTTTTCGTCTTTTTGGGCCTGCTCAAGAGTTAAAGCACAGGGTATAAAAGCAAATAATTGGCCTGCTGATTCCGATTCTTGAGGTTCTACTAATTTGGTATAACTTCCATTAAATTGCAATGCAACAGGTTTTGCAGTCAATGCATTATCAATTTTTCCTGTTATAGCCGCTATTAAACCGGGGTCTGCCATTACAAATTGTAATCCAGATTCAGTAATATTTTTCCATTTTTTAGAAATCCGTACTAATTTTTCACTATCTTTTTTCTGAGGCTCATTTGGGAAAAATTTTGTTACGTTAGATACAGCATCAGTTAATTTTGCCCTAACCTCATTATCTAAATCTTTATATAAATGAACACAGACATTATCTTGCAAAATTTTTACATATTCATTGATAGAAAAGTTTTCTTTTAACAAAGCATTTATTAATTCAGGAAATTTAACTTTATCTTCATGAAGTAAATGATCACCCCAATTTTTTATTAATTTTTTTTGTGAATAACCAAAGCTATTTTCAGGCGCCTCACTTAAATAATTAAAATATTCCGCTCCATTAATTTCATTTAAACTATTTGCACGGGTACTTGTGAATGTTTCATATAAATAAGATTGTGCGAAACTTTTCAACATATCAATAATTTGTTGTTGAAAGTTTTTTAATACAGATACATCTTCAGTTCTCGGGAAAATACTACGGATATTAAAGCTGCCTGTACCGGAAAAAGTATGTTTTTTGAATATATCATTTCTTAGATTATATAAATCAAATAACTCAACCATTGGCTTTAAAGAAACAATGAGCGTCTGCGGGTTTTTATCTAAGAAATTAGCGATTTGGGCTTTTACTGCTTCTTTATCTAAAGGCGTTTGTTTTTTTGCTTGTTCAGTTAAGTAGGGGTGTAATGATTCACTTCCTTCTGCTTCAAAGCCTTTTTGCGGACCTCTTGTATTACTATAACCTTCTAATATTTCAATTTTAAGTTTGGAAGAGAGTAAGCCTTCGCTTTGTAATTGTTCTAACAGTATTTTTGTACGCTCTACTTTTAAAGTGGAGGAAACACCTTCTCCAACCACAATACCGACCGCACGTGTAGAAACATCAGAGTTGCTTGAAGCATCAATTTGTTGTATATGCAAAAAAAGTTGTCTTAAAGCTTGTGTATCATCTGGCTCTAAATCAGTAAGAATTAAATAAGAATTATGTTCTTTAATCATATCTCGACTCATTTTATATCTCCTAATTGATATATTAAAAACATTATTATACTGATTTTTTATTGATTAGTATGTATTTAATTTTTGGAATTCAAGGATTGAAAGACATTTCAAATAGATGCAAGTAAATTTACTTTCACAATTAAGGATAGCATATTGTTTTTTAATGATATTTTTAGATAATTTACTTTATTTTAGAATGTTTCTCCTTCTATATTCTGGCGCAAGTTGGCGCAAGTTGGCGCAAGTTGGCGCAAGTTGGCGCAAGTTGGCGCAAGTTGGCGCAAGTTGGCGCAAGTTGGCGCAAGTTGGCGCAAGTTGGCGCAAGTTGGCGCAAGTTGGAAGCCAATAAAATAAAAATAGCCTATTATTTTAAATGCCACACTAAATTATTCGTTTTACCTGTTTGCAAAATAAAATCCATTTCTTTTAACTTATTTAATTCCCTTTGAAGAGTTCTAAGTGGTAAAGCTACAGGCAAAAAGTGATCTTGCCCCGATTCTATAGACACACATATTTATTCCTCGAAGTATGAATTTAATTTGTTTTAATACTAACCCCTTAGGGTCTAAAGGGTCTAAAGGGTCTAAACTTTCATCTAATTTAGTTGGAGCAATAAATAATTACTTTTTTTGTCCCTAATTTATAATATTAGGCATAGGCACACCCTATTACCCTAGTGATATATTCAAAGAAACAAAAGTATGCTACAATTAAAGTATAAAAAAAAAACCCTTTCCCAAACAAACTCTTATTTATCTAACCCTAAACTTAGGGATAGGTTAATTCGTGAAAGTATTGAACAAAAAGCCAGCGCAGTCCCACTTTTTTAAAGGTGGGTTAGCTGGCATATTTTCCTTTCGATTCACGAATAGAAGTAGCAATTGCATTTTTGTCGGGGGGTGTTCTTTGTTGTGCTATATAT
>Ga0302300_1000528_pt1 | contig 26358 bp, 20 predicted proteins | sample III_Palsa_E1_1_FD_198756 | JGI IMG/M metagenome (GOLD analysis project Ga0302300, IMG submission 198756) | Peat permafrost microbial communities from Stordalen Mire near Abisko, Sweden - III_Palsa_E1_1 | ecosystem: Environmental > Terrestrial > Soil > Palsa > Peat permafrost | place: Sweden... | reverse complement strand
TTTTAATTGGGTAGTGTGTAATTTGTATACCGGGTTAATTACATGATATTCGTGTAGGCAACTTACCACGAATATCATGTAATTATACACTAAAAATAAAAGAGAGAAACATGTAATACAGAATAGGAATCTAATTATTCCTCCTTTCGCTGACTTACACACACGAATATTGCACTTATTCTACTCTTCCTTTCTCCCTACCCAACAACATTCAAATGTTAGATATTATTATCCAAATCTCCTCATCCTAATTACATTATTCAATGACTCTAACTTTCTTCCTTTCCTTCTTTTCTTCTTTTCTTCTTTTCTTCTTTTCTTCTTTTCTTCTTTTCGTTCTTTGTTATCTATCGTATATAAGACCCTTCCCCCCCCCTTCTCCCTCACTGCTCCTCAAAGCTATATTAGTATGATTACGTAAAATCCGTGTATGCAACTAACCACTAATAGCACATAAATATACTAGTATATTTACATCTAATAAAGTAACTTTACTGTTATTTATAATTACAAAATTTACGTAGTTAGTTGCCTATACGGATTTTATGTAATCATTATTACATACATTTAAATTTATATATTATTGTCGTTTTCTTTACTTTTTCTTTCTAATTGGAAGATATATTACATACAATAATACTATTGTAATTTGCAATTTTAATATTTTAATATATATATGTGTCTTTATGTATTTGTTATGTTTTATAATTACGTGCGACCCATAGATTTTACAATTTTACAAGTTTATATGGATTTGTATTGATCATATGTTTATATTGGCGACCGAGAGATGCGCACTCACAGTTTTATATTTATTTACTTTATTGTTATATAATAACTATATTTATAATGGTAGTAAAGAGTATTATTATTACATATATTATAATAAGTATAATTCATATGTTATTTTTTATATAACAATATATCTTTACTATTTCCAATTATTTACCTATTTTGTAATTATAAGTGTATTTACGTTTACCTACATAGATAAGTATATAAATGTTAAAGATATATCAATAGAGTTTGTGTTGCGCACTTAATGCCATATTTCAACAAATTTACAATAATTATTCATATCTATGTTTGTATATGTTTGGAATTATATAACTATTAACTTTAATATGCATGTGTGTATGTACATAACAATCATGGTTTACACAAATGTGTATATATTAACATTTGTCATAAATATAAAACATGTATGACAACAATAATTATATATATATATATTATATATAAATATTACCATAATTACATATTAATAACTATTAATTTATACTTATAAAACTATATGTATTTGACATAGATTAATAATTACATGAATATCATGTAATTATATCGATATGGATTTTAACATTATAAAGAGAAGTAACATAATTACAAAAATATATTTACTTTATAATATAAAGAATATAAACAGAGAAAGGGGATAATAGGAAGATTAAGATAATAATTAGATTATTACCCACCTCATCATATAAAGTTTTTATACTTATTTTAAACATTTACAACATATAAGTATCCATTCATTGTAATTTTAAATATTTCACATACAAGTATTTTTTGGTCAAGCAAATTTTAACATGTTTTAGTACCACATAACAAAATAGTAACCAAAAATACAATTAATTTAATGTTGTTACATTAATTAACTAATATTTATCATCATTACTAATAACTATAATTATAGTTATAATTATATTTCACTACTCAACATAAAATATTATATCTGTTAGTATTTGTATTTATATCTGTATTTATAATTGTATTTATGTTTATGTTTACTGTTGATAACACAGTGTTATCAATGAATATAGTTACCATAATATTATTACCTACTAATGATATTACAACAATAAAATATTATTAGTAGGTAATAATATTACATGTTTTTATTTTCCACATTGTTCTTCTCCATTTTTTATGTGGAGGTGGATATACATATGTAATTGTTATTAATATATGTTATGTTATGGTGTTATGTTGTTATTGGTTTTATATTATTACATGTTACAATTGAAGTTCAGGCTTCATAGCTAAAGTATTGTAGATATAAGCTAGATTGGAAAATTCGGCCTCGTCGGTGTCGTATTGCACAAACACGGGATAATACATACCATTACCAGTTCCACACTCACTGATCTTTGTTGTTAGTTCAGGGTGAGATAATGAACTAAAATTAGTAATAGTTGTGACTCTTTGGTTATTATCATTGACACCAAAACACACATAGGCCATACAATCACTCATGGCTAAAACTTCGGGAGTCGGAGATACACCTTGTCCGGAATTATTACTGTAATCAACATAAACATTGACAACATTATCTTCAGGTGAGTATTTAGCAATATAAGTGGCTGCGTTCAAACGACGGGTTATTTCTTGAACCAACATTGGTTTAATGGTAATATTATCTGTGATGGAGTTAAGTAACTCTTCATAGGTAGCAGTTGGCAATGCCTCTTTAATTTGCTTATAAAGCAGATAGTCTGGAGCCCGAACATAGGACTGTTGCACGAAATTACTTACAAGTTGATTTAGACCCGATGACATAATTTTATATGCTTTAATTTTTTATTGTTCAGAACAATAAACTTTTTCACACTTGTAAATTCAAATCAAGTAAACATAACATTATTCCTTTCCTTTTCCTCTCATCTCTTTCTTTTCTTCTCCGTCTCTCCGTCTCTCCGTCTCTCCCTCTCTCCCTTCACTCTCTTCTTTTCTCAATCTAATTCATACACATATTCATAATGTCTATTATATCCACAAACAAATTATGTTTCATGTCAACATTCTTTTTGTATATTCTTTTTGTATATTCTTTTTGTATATTCTTTTTGTATATTCTTTTTGTATATTCTTTTTTGTTCCTCTTTGTTATCTTTACCACAATACATATACATCTAATAAGTAGATATGTATCTAATAATGTTAATACAACAAGTGCATAATTTAATCATGGTAAATTTATTGTTTTGTCACAAGATTAAATTTAGTAATTTACTTGTGGGTGATGTGTAGATTAAAAGTAAAAAAGAGGGAAGAGGGAAGAGGATATTAATGGTGTATTGCATTAAACAAACTTATACATGTATGTGTTTGTGACAATTATATTCTTAACACATTAAGTGTTCATACATTTTAGTAAGTGTGACAAGTTGAACTTGTCAGATCAGAACATATTTGTAATTACACAATGTACTGTAAACACATACACACATACAAATATATGGTAAGGTGTACATTTACATATGTATAATGAATCATATTTATAGATGCGTGTGTGTGTTTGAAATATGGTGTAATTATTGTGTCAACATTAACACAATGTTACGACATTCATGACATAGGTATACTTTAAAATTGTAACAATAAATGTGATGTTTATTTATATGGTGTTGAATATAATAAAATTATGACTTCTATTGATCGTCTACCATCATTAACCTCTGCAACAGAGTAACCACCGCCATCATATGCTATGTGTGAACAGCAGCAAAATACCAATGAACCTTACCATTATAATGTTGTGGATGAGAAGTACTTTACCAACTCGTTAAGACCAGAAATTAAGATATACTTTGATAGTTTTAATTGTTATCTCAGTCAGGATATTGGTCTTATTATCAGTGATAATTTCAATATTGATGATTGAGATTTATCCACTATGAAGTATACTTACAATGACAAATATTACAAGAATGGGACTGGACCACTAACAGACTGTATTACATTTAACCTTAAGTCTAACACCAGTAATTATGTAGCTTTCAGACACTATGAGTTCGAAGATGGATTTGTTGATAAGATTAATAGTGTAATGAAGGATAATTTATTGTCATCTTGTGATTCTTACCAACGGTGTATTATTTACACATCAAGCACTCAGAACGAGATACATCACAAAATGTCGAGATAAAATTCGATGTTTGTCAACCAACAGGTAGACGTACACTAAAATTATCTATTGATACTGCTGATGTCAACAAAGCATTATTTTGGTTTGCTGTATCGACACTATAGAGGATTATTAACCCATACTACATGACAAGTCCAACTTGTCAAATTAACATGTATACATTAACAATAATGTTTATTACTGTATTGTTAATATACAATATTTATTATAATGATGTCAATACAATATATGTATTTATAGTTACACAATATGATAACAGTAACTTTACCATTATGTAATATATTAGTATCGTATTACATAATTATAAATACTTTCAAAATCGCATATCATTAAATATGATGTTCGTTTACTTGGTATTGGATATATAAAACTATGACTTCCATTGATCTTCTACCATCATTAACCTCTGCGACGGAGCAACCACCGCCACCATACACTGCAAATGAACAACAGCAGTTACAAGATACTAGTGAAAAATTGTACTATTATAATATTGTGGATGAGAAGTACTTTACCAATTCGTTAAGACCAGAAATTAAGATATACTTCGACAACATTGACTGTTACCCCAATGATGATAAGAGTCTCAATATGGATGATTTAGACTTGACTAGTATGAGTTACTTGTATCACGACACTGATCATAGGAGACAAACTGGACCAGTGTCTGATTTGATTATATTTAAGCTTAAGTCAAATACCAACTATAAAGTACGATTTAGGCATTACGAGTTCGATAATGACTTTGTTGCCAAAATTAATGGTCTCATGAACGATAAATTAGTATTGATATTGTCTGGTGATAGACAGGGTATACACTGTATTACCACAAGTACAAACGAGAGAGATGGTCGACCAATCGTACACCTTAAATTGGGTTTCGAACCCTTTCAATCGGAAAGTAGACCGGTAACCTTAAATTTGGATATCATTACTAATGATGTTAATAAGGCTCTATTTTGGTATGTGTTATCAACATTATAATAGTTACTAACAATTACATGACAAGTCAAACTTGTCAAACTCAAACAATCATATAATTATACAAATTTAACTATACAACAATAATGTTACTTTTATATGTTATAAATAATTGTACTATAAAGTTTGTGTATAAACAATATATAATATATATATATATATACTTTAGATACCAATTGTGATGTTTGTATATTGTTGTATACAAACATCACAATTGGTAATACATATCTTATGCAAGGAAATATGAACAACTCATACTATTTGTTAGATAATAATAATACTTAACATAATAATACTTAACATAATAATACTTAACATAATAATACTTAACATAATAATACTTAACATAATAATACTTAACATAATAATACTTAACATAATAATACTTAATATACATGAATAAAGTTAATGTACCTAACATATTGTGTTATATTTACTATTACTAATAGTAAAAAACTAGGAATTGGTAATCAATGGATATTGTAATTAATAACTTGGAAGTTGGAAGTTGGAAGTTTGGAGTGTATGTGTTATGCTGTACCCAACAACATGTTGTTAGCACGTAGTTCAATGTCGTTTTTGTTACATTTAACTGTATGTTGGTATTTACCAATTAGGGACTTGTGTTCATCCATTAATGACAATAAGTATGGAGTTGTAACTTGTTCATCATCACCATGATCTAAACTGTGATCACCTGTATCAGGATCAACCATATGATTATGATTATGATCATAATCATTGTTATTTAAACGTTCAATGTTAAGTTGTGAACGTGAGTTGTAAGATAACGATAAATTATCCACTCTGTCATCAAGTTGGTAGTTAATTGCTTCTCGCATAATGTTGATGTCAGGAGATATACAAATACATAATTCACTTGCCCTACTTATTGCAGTGAATGAAGAACGACGATTAGCGGTATAGTATTTTCCTACTCTCGGAACATAGTATATGACCAATTTTCTTTCTCCACCTTGACACTTGTAATTTGATACGCACCATGCTAACTTAATCTTGTTAGATGTAATGAACTCACTATCCTCATCATCCTTCCGCGTTGAGATGAGGATCTCTTTACCCTTGTTTTTCTTGTTTTCCTCTCCCTTAACCGACTGAGTTTGGTCACCAAACTTACAAATAAGATAACCACTGTTACAACCAATAATATATCCAGTGTCACCATTAACAATGCCTATATCATTTTGGTTTTCGTTCATAACAATAAAGTCACCAATACACCATTGGTTGTACCAGGCATCATCAATAAGATCTATGTTGTCAACCCAAACAGGCCTTAATTTCTTGTTTATTGCCAAACAACCATCTTCAGGAGTAATGTACTTTTGTTGACCCTCATCCCACTTTGGTTCACCGTTGAATGGTGTAATGACATATACATCTTCAGCATTTTTATATAATCCTCTGGTCTTGTAGTGCTTGACAACCTCGATTATATCATCATGTGTACCCTGAACATAGAACATATTCTTGTTGAACTTACAAACCTTATAGTCAATACTCAGAACAAGATCATCATAACAAGCTTTCCTTGTATTAACACCATTATCATTAGTATCATCAACAATATCATTATCTTCACTATTAGTAATGTTTACACCGTGAATTAACTTACTAATGTTCAGTGCTAAATCGCTCGTATTGTTGTCACGACGACAATCGAACCTAAGTTGGGTTGTGGGTAGAAATTTAATAAGTTCTCTCAGTAGTTCACCCTCATCTACACTAGATATTTGGTTCTTGTCACCAATTAGTACAACTTGTAGATTACTGTGATAGTATCTGTTCAGTACTTGAGCTAACAACCATGGTGGCAACATACTGGCTTCATCAATGAACATAATGTCAGGTCGCTTACAGAACGAAAATAACAACTTATGCATTGTACCACACCATATAGTTGCCAACGCCTTATCATCATCACTATTATTATGACCACCACCACTACTACTAACACCATTATATCTATTCTTCTTTTTACTATTGACAATGAACATTTCACTTGAGTTCTTCTCGTTAGGAAGTATAGTGTTACTCTTAACGTAATTAGTATAGAAGTTTATAAACTTTTGTTTGATAATTGATACGGCCTTACCAGTAGGTGCTACTAACATAATACGTTTATGGTCACGATTACCATCACTACCATTGCAACTGCTGTCATCATCACTACTATTACAACTATCATCATAATAGTTGTATGTTGGTGTTGACGATGATGATGAAGAAGAAGATGATGAAGAAGATGATGATGAAGAAGAAGATGATGATGAAGAAGAAGAAGAAGAACTGTTACCATCAATGTAGTTGGCGACTATGCATGATGTGATAGTACTCTTACCAGTTCCAGGACCACCAGATATGACTGAAAAACGTTGGTTTAATGACATCTTGATAGCCGATTGTTGTTCGGTGTTATAATTACCATTATAATAATTGGGGTTGGAAATGTTATTAACAACACGATTGTTGTCAAGTACACGTATAAGAATATCTTCTGCCTTCCATTGATGGGGAAGATATAAACTATAATTCCTAACCTTACAATTAAAATTACGTACAAGTCCATCAATGATAGTGACAACATTAGTGGGAGTTACTTTGATTATAGATTCTGCCAATGATAACAAATGTAAACTGGTATCTCCCTTTGTGACACAATGATTGTTAACACGTCGTAGTAATGCAGATGACAGCAATTTTGTATTATCACTAGTCATACCAAACTCTTGAATTACGGTAAGACATACATCATGTGATATGTAGTAAACACTAAATGGATCTTGTAGTAAATTATTATAAGTGGATACCAAAGTTTCGAAGTATTTGCTAAGATTGTTAATCTCAAGACCATCACATCCAAGTAACTTTAATCTTCGTTTCAAGTACTTATTCTTCCACTTGTTTAACAATCTTGTTATACTTTTAAATGGAATAGTGGTGTTGTTAACTATGTTGTGAATTTCACGCACTTGCCACTTCTCTGCCGACCCATTCATGAACCCAATGACCATATCCATATTGCCAACATTATCTTTATTAACATTATCTTTATTAACATTATCTTTATTAACATTATCTTTATTAACATTATCTTTATTAACATTATCTTTATTAACATTATCTTTATTAACATTATCTTTATCACCACCTAGAAATGCAGCAATCATGTCGGCATTTTCAATGTCTGTTTTGTTTCTACATTTTATCTTGAACAAACTTCTATAACCCTCGAGAGTTTTGAATGGTATAGCAATAACAAAGTTGTATAGACTACTATTTTTAATATTAGGATTAGATGTTACATCTATATAAAGAGTATCATCAACGTAAAAGTCTAACCTACTATCAGCAAGAAATTTATAGTCCTCCTCATAATCTGTGTTTGACACCACAATAGAAGTACTTGGATTTAAGGTTTGATAATAACAACAAGAGATGTTATACATCCAACGTCCACTTCTCTTATCACGCTCTTTGGTCACATTACCTCTAACGGTAACAATATCTCTCAATCGTGACATTTTAACAAACAATTGTTTAATAACATATCATAATTATTTTTGTAAATAATAAACTGTGGATAGGATGGATGGATGGATACTATCCAAAACACAAATATTTCGTTGTAATTTTACTATTTCGAATAATAAATGTTTATAGTATTAATTAAATACCACAAAGTTGTTAATTATAAACATTAATAATTTATTATCTATTATAGCTAGACATGTATAATATAACATACAACTAGATAAAGAAAGAAGAAGGAAGAAGAGAAAAAGAAAAAAAAATAGAGATGAGACAAATTATCACCAATGATAGAGTTATGAATATAAGTAAAATAAATAAATATTGTTACTAACATCATTTACTGTTTAAAACAGTAAAAGTAATTGTTACACTCTATGGTAAAAATATTGTTACAAGTAAAAATATTGTTACAAGTAACAAGAGATAATTATAAATACAACAAAAGGTTGTTGTAAGTAACAATTTATGACTAGACATGATAGTTGTTACTTAATTTAATGTAATGAGAAGTAGTTGTTATATGTCATCGTGACATATACATATTATGTAATTTAACTTGATCTACTATTGACTATTGACTGTTTACAAGTAGATGTTTGTTAACATGATAGTACAGTTGGACTTACAAGTACTTGTTGACGTAAATAATCACGTACGATAGATGGCAATGTAGGCATGGACACCAAGAAAATATCATCACTACAAGTGAGACGATACTTGTCGAAGTCAGTCAACTGTGGATTTTGTTTGAGTAGTGAGTCAAAGTTGTCATAAATGATGTTATCGTCATCAGTTGAATAGTATACTCGTTTTAGGTTATAACCTTTCTTACTCATCTGATTAAGCTGCAACGTACAACACAAACACGGTTTAGACAACAGTAATTTGTAATCGTTAACTGTTGCCGACGCATTAAAGCGAATAACAATAATGTTTACAGTCTTAACTCGACGTGTAACACGCAACCTACTAAACGCATCCATCTCTGCATGACAGCTAACTTTGCAATCAACAGGACTATAATTCATACCCATGGTCAGTGGTGTACCACGTTTTGGGTCGAAAATACAGGCTACATGATTGCATACCTTGTTATTTAAATTTTTAGGCTCATTTGACAACCGAAACTTTACCATCTCTTTAACGAGTTTATCTATTGTCATACTGCTTTCTTGTGATTATGGATATATATAGGTTCTAACAAACAATATTGTGTTTGTACTTCTTTGTCTTTTACAACCTTTTTATTTCCTGTTGCAAATTTAATGTTTACTGTGTCATTTGTTCCGTTACTATCCTTATATATTTTTCATTTTATCTAGGTTATAGTATATACGTATGTATATACATATATTTTATCCCTCATCTCATTTACACACTCCATAACGTGTAAACTAAATGAGATAGTAACAAGATTATTTTATCCAATAGATAATACTTTACAATTTAATGTTACTTAACCAATAATCAAATTACCTATTAAATTGTAAAGTATAATAGTAATTATTTATGTTAATAACATATATTATAATGTATTATTATATCTGGGATATAATTAAGCAATTTTGTATGTAATTATTAATATTGAACACCAGCAATTGTGTATGAACTAGGGTTGACTTTCTCTTGATGTTTGGCTTCCTTCTTCTTGTGTGTAATTGTAAGAAGGTGTTTCTCTAGTTTAGTTACTTTGTCGAATGCCTTCAAGCATAATATACATGAGTATTCCTGTTCTAACAATTTGGGTATTACACACTTAACATTATACTCACGTTTGGAATTGGTTGTGTGTTTGGTTGATTTGATGTGTCTCTTCCACTCTACATCATTATTACAAATAACATCACAAGCTTCACACTGGAAGTCATTGTAACCATCGTCATCATCGTAATAATAATTACTGTTACTATTGCTCATTTTACAAATAATAATTTACCTATTTAGATATAACAAAATAATAATATTGGTATAATTTATGTTAAAGTTTACGCAAACCAATATGTAAATGTATGTACCCATATATAATAACTATAAAATTGTGGGAAGATAATCTACTGTTAGTAATTATAATCTTGTTTGTTTTGTTGTTAGTTAAATGTATGGTGTGATGAATTACGTGATTAGAGTGTTTAATATTCACAGACATACATGTTCTTGTTACATGTAACCATATGGTTATAATTATCGTATTTAATATTTGTTTGTTGAACAAACAAAAGTAAATTAGTATATAATGAAAATATGTGTGTGTGATTTATGTTACTTTACCAACTCAACATAATGGTTGGAATAATACTTATTGATGTCAAAACCAAACAGAATCTCAAACTCTGACTCACGATATGACTTTAGTGGCTTGAGAAAGCCAAGAATCTTCTTGTTGTGATGGACAACTGGTACGTCAAACATGCATGCGTAAACTTCATACACCTTCTCATCACCTGGATTGCGCTTAGGGAATGTAACCCTGACCTCAATTAGTGTAAACTTCAGACAAGTCACATCATAGTAGTATGACATACTGTCAGTGACAACATTAGTCTTAGGATTATTAAGTTCCAGTTGAGCGAGAACCCTTTAGGAGTAGGAAAGGTGATACCGGTCATGTTTGTTATAGTTTTATTTCCAATGTTGGGAATAATTAAAACTTATTTTCACCAAAAGGAGGCAAGATAGCAATAACGTTTATGCTTACTTTCTTTTGTAACTTAACTACCACAGTTATAACCCTATTGTGTTAAAATACAAATATGTTTATGTATATAGATTATTTACTACTAACAATATTAAACTTTATATTGTTTGAAAGATTTGGTGATATTAGAATGTAATAATTACTTTGAATATGGAAGAAAAAGAGAGAGAGAGAACATTAAAATAATAGTAGTATACTTACATGTTGTAATAACTACAACATATTTGTGTTAACAATATTATGTTTACTATGTTACGTTTACTATGTTATGTTTACTATTTTAAATAGTAAATATGTAGATAAATAAATAAATAACTAGACAAGTAATAATATAAGAGATATACATAACAACAATTACATATAGTAGTTGTATTTAACAATATAAAATGTTATGTAAACTGTTTTATAATACAAAAAGTAAGATATTATTATAATTTAACACTTTGCATTTTTGTAATAGTAGGAATTTGTATTGTTAATATGAGTATAAGTAATTATTTATATCATTATTTAATATAATTAATGCTAATACATATATATATATCATCAGATACTTATTGCAAAACTACACTTAACAAGTAACCATTAAAAATAGTTTGTTAATGATATTACTGTAAATAATAGTTTGTTAATGATATAACAAATACTTACCAATTAGTAATTATTATAGTTATATTATAGTATATATATATATATATATTGTAACATTGTTACAATAATTAACAATATACAAAAACCCATACACTAAATGTTATGAATTTATATATATATATATTATGATTGGTGTGTAACCAATACTTAATGTTTTGGGATTAGTTCATATGTTGTTTATTGTTTTGAACAATAAATTACTTGGTGACAGACCTTCTATGTTCATAACACAGTATGGTTGAAGGATCTAATGATAAAGTACCACACACTTGTCCCATACGTTTTCCTTTAGTAAAGATGTAAGGACATGTCTCAGTATTGCGAAAGGTTGTCTTTTTGGTAGTTTGTACTTGTGCTTGTTGTTCGTTAACAACTGTTACATTGTTTGTAGTAGTTGTCACCTGTGTTGGTAATCTTACTTTACGAGGAATGATAGCTTGTTGTTCTGTCAAAGTTGCAGTCATAGTATTGATATCTACAATGGTCGATGTTTGTACCTGTGTTGATGATGGCAACCTTACTCTACGAGGAACTATGATTTGTTGACTTGTAGTATCCGTGTTAACATTTGTAGTGGCCACTACTTTGGTTGATGATGGTAATCTCACTCTACGAGGAATTACAACTTGTTGGTCATTGACAGCTGTAGTGTGATTTGCAACTGTTGTTGATGGTGACATCCTAATTCTACGAGGAACAGTAACTGGTTGACCTTCAGCACGTTCTACAACATTAGTATCTGATTGCACAACAAGAGATGTTTCGATTTGTTCTGTGGCAATTAACAACTGTTGATCAATATCATGAATTGTAACTTTATCAGTTGGAACTTCATCAGACAAGTCCTCACCATCAATAACAATGTAGTCAATACCATCATCGGCATCTTCATTAATGTCATCATCATCGTAATCATCATTGTCATCTTGATAATCGACAGTAGTAATGGTATCATCGTTGACAGCAGATATGTTGTTGTTACTGTAGATGTTGTAGTTGTCCGGAATAGTGTGAGCAATATCATTGTCTCTGAGGAACTTAACAATATATTCATACTTCTTCTTCAGACTGTTCATGGTGTAAGGTATCTCAAGCAGCTTATACTTATACTTGGTACAATACTCTTTCTTCAATGCATCCCTATACTGTTGGTCTAGGAACTTTGTCTCATCATCACCATGGAAATATGAGATAAAGAAGTAGTGCTGTTTTCCTTGGTATTCGAACGCTAGATGTAGTTCCTCACAATAACCATCCAATTCCAAACAGTAGCCTGTTCTTGGATTGATGAATGTATCAGGTTTGGTCTTGATGAAGTCATATCCAGTTAACAACTTCAACAATTCAGAACACTCACGTTCGGATTTGAGAGCTGAGCATACAGAGCACCATGATCCTTGTTTCAAAGAACTAGGGATCGTTTCAAATGTATGTCCATACTGACAACAAAGTGTTATCTTTGTGCGTGAATCAACATACTCACCACCAGTCCACTTACCCCTCTTGTTCTTAACTATGTACTGTAGCCAACGAGTATGGTAATCCTTATCAAAACACTTTCCCACACAGCAGGGACATGAACTTCCTTTCTTGACACTCTTGGGAGTCATCTTGATCCTATGACCATTTTTGCATAACAACAAGATGTGTGTACGTTGGTTAACGTATTCTCCTGACACCCAGGTCCAATAGTTACCATCATCAATGTACTTCTTCAGAACAGAAGCTAAATGTTCCTTATCTTTACTCCTTTTGGAACATGGAGGGCACCATCCACCCTGCTGTATTTGATTAGGTGTTGTTTCAAACAAATATCCACAACTACACCTAACCTTTATACGTGAAGTATTAATTACATATATACCAGATTCCCATGATCCATCCTTCCCAATAATAATTTTACTTATCTCATGAGTATGATGTTCAACATCTGTACATTTACCACTGCAGCAGGCACACCAACTTTTTTGATTATTAATACTACCAGGTGTCATATCATGAGGTAAATGACCCTTATCACACTCAATAGTTATCTTTGTACTGTTGTTTATGTACTCTTTATCCTTCCACTTACCATTTCTGGTTAGAATATTGTTGTATGTGTTTCTAGTGTATTGGTTCTTTTTAGGGTCAAAGGTAAAAGGACAAAAAGACAACAATGAATGAGTGTATTCACCACATGTAGATAACGGATGTAACTTATTACAATTTGGATTTATAACTATTTGTCTTCTCATTTAATATAGTCGGGTGAAGAGTCAATATCACATTTATTTTGTTATATTTAACTGTTGTTTACTATCCTGGATAGTAAATATATTTATAACGGTATAGTATTAAAAATAAAAACTATGTGTTACTATGTGATGATTGGAATTATACAACATATAGTGTTTTTTGTAACTTATGTTTGCCTTGATGTAATATTTACTGTTTAGAATAGTAAATAATTGTGTAGTGGATAAGTATTAAGAAGAAATAGATGTGGTAGCAAATGATGCTCTCATTTCAGCATTAGATAATGCTTCTTTGTAACTAAGTGCTAAATTATCAATCCTCTTAGGTGTATTCATAATTATACTGCCAGCTAGAACATCTTTATCATCACAAACACAGAAACATAAATTTTTGGCTCTACTTAGGGCAGTGAAACATAATCTACGGGATAAAAATCCTCCAGCCTTTTTATTAGGCGGTATATAGAAGACCACCAACATCCATTCTGACCCCTGTGAGCGATGTGTCGTGATACAATGGGCCAACTGTATAAGTTTGGAACTTAATGGATTACTACCTGATTCTTCGCCTTCACCGCCAAACGCCTTCTTTGTAATAGACATTGGAATACTAACATCTTTACCTTCAAAGCTACATAGTAGTTCATTGTTTAAGATGCCTAAAATTCTACCCTCCTCACCATTCATCACGTTTATATCATTCCTATTCTCTGTCATTATGATCCTATCACCAATACTCCATTCATTCTTAAATGAATCTTTAACTAACATCATGTCGTCACCCAACCAAATCTTTCTTAGTTCCTTGTTTAGATTATCACATGGTTCCCGATATGGACAAATAACTGTTAGGTCAGTGTCTTTGAGGTCAAAATTTTGTTTCAACTGATTCACGAGAGCTAAAACTTCGTTTTGTGTACCAGGTATATGATACATATCTTGGCCATTCTTAGCTACGGGAAATGCAATAGGTCCCTCCGCGAAGCAAAAATTACTAAAGTCATCACCACCAGTATTACTATTGTTAATCATAACACCCAAATTGTTAAATAAGACACCATCACGTGACTGTCTCCTACAATCAATGTTAAGAGTAACAGTTGGTAAGAATTTAATAAGCTCATTTAACACTTCACCTTGTTCTATAGAACATAATTGATTGACGTCCCCCACGAAGATAATTCGGAGATCCTTATGATAGTGATGGCTTAGGCATCGAGCTAATAATTGTAAGGACACCATACTCATCTCATCTATGATGATGACACCAAAGCGATCATTGTTAGTTAGTGATGAATGGATAGTAGAGATGACAGGTGTATAAGGATTATCCTTATGTATAGACCGTAACCGGGATACAGCTTTACCAGTGAATGCAGTTGCCAACGCATTGATGTTGCGCACACCAAAGTCAGATGATAAACGAGCAATGATGGTTGACTTACCAGTACCAGGACCACCAATGATACAGCTGAAACGATTCTTGAGTGCGGTCTGAATAGCTAATTTCTGCTCATCATTAAGCTTCATATCGTACATTGTTGGGTTTAAATCTTCCGGCACACTACTATTTGTGAGTACCGATAGGCAGATGTCCTCAGCCTTCCACATGTGAGGTAAATATAAACACTTATTACGTAATTGACAGTTAAACCGTGTTGTCAACAACTCAATATCATCATCGGTCAACTCATTACTCTTGTGTTGTAGTGGTTTACATGTCCAACCCTTATTCTTCAAGTCATCATTGATGGTTCTGAGCAATTTAGCAGCCTCTCGTTGATCATAAGTATACCTAATATTAAGTGATGACATTAAGTTTATACATGTTGTCCAATTAACATGATATACGGCCAAAGGATCAGTCATTAACTGTTGATACATATCACTGTGTGACAACCAGTAGTTGGCAGCATCATATACTTCTTGTCGTGTACAACCAAGTAAGATTAGCCTGCGAATCAAATAGTCTTTAACCCACACTTTACACAACTTCTGCACGTCCTGGAATTCCACGCCCGATTCTGATGATATTAACAGATAAGTGGTCTCGTCTGCTTTCTCAGCTAGTTGATTCATAGCGTCGATAGGTGACGAATTACCTATGTTAGTAGTAGCATATCGTTCTAGGAACCGATAGATATTGATAGCAATGTAAGATTTACCTTTGAACAACTTTGTTACAAAGTTGAAGAAGCCATCTTTACTATTAAAACAACGAACTTGGGGTCTGTCGATGAAGTTATTATTGTTATCCACCTTACCGGCAATAACGTCACCAACATACAGAGATAAATACTGGCTGTACTTATACCAATCCTGTTCACCTTGTTCGTCACTACATAAGTACTGCCACTGATTGTAACGCTTTTCAATCTTAAGTAGTTGTACAACTACTGCTCTCCCCCTTGCACTATCATTTGCATTTACTGAAGTTACTACTGTTGCCTCTTGTTCGTCGCTCATTACAGTTTTATTATTAGCATCACTGACATAACGTTTGTCATTTTTATCTTAGTTTAAATTGACATATAAAATAACATATAAATAACATACACACTAATACACACTTAATATAAAAATATATAAATATGCATTCAATGTAAACTTTTTGTACAATTGTTGATTGTATGTAATCTATATAAAAACATAAATCTAAATATAACAATATTAATATTAATAATAATTACATTATCATTCATTTTATCTATCAAATGTATATTGAGTTATTGAATTATATTGTATAATCGTTACATAATTAATATATTCAACAATTATCATTATATGTAATATTATATATATATATAGTAATAATAATAATAATAATGTAATTGTAATCATCAAATATATAATATATGTTATATAGTAACTAGAATTATAATTCACAAATACAATTTACCATTATGATTGTAATATTATTTATCTTTATTATGTAGTAGTTATTAGATAACTACCGTTATATAGTATGTGTGACTCATACACATATAAATATGTACTATTAACAACTGTACAAAATTAACTTTAAACATATATAAATGTATGTACCATACAATTTTATGTATTAGATAAAAATAATACACAATGTTGTATAATACCGAAAAATATATCATATTCATGTATTAGAAAGGGAGGGAGAGAGAGATGTAAAGAAGATAAATGAACAGTAAGAGAAAAAGAGAATAATTAAAATAGTAATAATTTTAGTGTCTATATATCAAATACATAACTGTATATGCATTATATTAGTGTTTTTATTCTTAAAAATAAAAATACTTTCCATTATTTGTATTATCACATAGACATCAATTATGTTGTTCATTGACATACAGTTTTTGAAATTCAAACACAATACATATATGTTATGAATGTGGTTCGGATCAATCAATCAATATACAATATTTTTGCATGCATTAAATATTATATACTTTATCGGAATTGTGTTTAAGTTTGTTTTTCTCGTTCCTCTATATCCCCTCTTCCTTCTCCCTTCTCCTCATCTTCCTATCCTCTCCCTTCATTCATATTAACATTGTTATTAATTTTATTCTAATTTTATATTACTCAATTAATAATAATATTATTATGATTGAATATTAATTTAATATTATGTTAATACATAACTAAGTACATAATATTAAATTATACTCAATAATATTAATATTAATATTAATTCTTATATATATATATACTGAAATATCTAATAAACGTAACCATATTTTCTAATTGTCTAATTACAATTACCACTATTATCACTACAACTTGTTACCTATACCATAGGATACAATACGTTTTTTATTATCGAGTGTTATAATACGTTTATTATTTAACCATAATTATAACAGTATTATTACAACTCAAAAACTACTAAATTTATGTTACAATTACACCGTTATTATAACATTATACATTAATTTAACATTTGGTAATACTTTATTACCAATAAATGTAAATATAAACTTAGCTTATATTGCTCACAAATATTACTATTTGACTGGTAATATTATTTATCTTAACATTTCTTATTAATCCTAATGATGATATTGTGGATAAGATGTTATTTTTACTTTTAGTATTAAAATTAGTAAACAACGATATCATCATATTTATATTATAAATGTTTGTAACTATCAAATTGTTTTGTTTCTGGCTATAATTTATTATTATTATTATTATATTACATATGGTACATACCCATGAATGGATGATAATTATTTTATATATATATCGTACTAAATGTACACCATATTTTTATATTAATATAAAAATGATTTTGATGTATATATTGTGATAGGTGTAATGCTATAAAAACCTATACAAAGTTAGTTTTTGTCATTTGATATTTGATATTTATAGTATTTGTGGAATTTGGAATAATTTAACATGACAAATAAAGATGTTGCACATAAAAATAATAAGTTACAACGATACATTACTATTTGTTACTTGATTATTTTTGTTTTGGGGTTGGGTGTGGTATCTTTAGTGTTATCTATTAAAGTTAATATAACATGTAATAGTCCAGATGATTCGGGAATTAACATCGTTCACTACTTATATGGTTATGGTATCAGTAATATTATACTATTTGGTATTTTAATGTTCATTTCAAAGATGGGTAAAACCTATACTAAGGAAGAGGATAAAATAAACATGTTTACCACTTTTGGTTTGATTACAACATTATTGTTACTATTCAACATTTGTTGGTGTATCATTGGTGGCTTTGTTATTTTTCGTTCTAATTTAAATTGTATTTCTGTCCAATTTCCAATTAATTTGTATGTTGTTGCTATTTGGAGTTTATCTGTTATTCAAATGGTAGTGAATTATTTCATAGCAAAAATGCACATTAGAGTCAGCAAAGATAGTTGCTGTTGTTGTAACTGTTGTTATAGTTGTTCCAAATGTTTATTTTGTGGTTGTTGCGGTTGTTTTGGTTGTAATCATGGTCATGGTCATAATAAACGCGACTCTGGTCTTGACGATATTGTCTAAACGACAAAACATTAAATTAATGTGGTAATTACTAACAATTTGTTCAATGATATAACACTTTAATTATTACATACATGTATACAATTATAGGAAATATCTTTATTATATGGAAAGGTAAAAAATAGACAGATGTTTGTATAAATAACAATTTAATTGTTATTAATGTTTTATGGATATGAATATGGGTAAGAATAAGAATAAGTTAGGTTAGCATGATCATTACAAACAATATAAGAAAATATACTGTTATTTTAAGTACACAAAATATATGTTATATAACTATACTCTTTTCACATTATGTATTATAAATAAATTAATATTAAATATAAACACTAATAATTATAAGTTTAATAATAAATTAATACAAGATAACATTAATGTTATTAATGTTAATAAAATATAATTGTTTAAAAAGATATATAACACAAAAAACAAATATTGTATATGTTCTTTAATTATAAATACTATATTATTAGTAATATATAAACTATTTTATTATAGTTAACTATAATAAAGATATATGTATGTGAAGTTTATACCCCCTTATTAAATTAGTAATTTACAGTAAATGCTATAGGTGACATATACTATAATTATTGTATAACAATTTTAATATTTGATAACACTTTGTTATCAACAGAAAAATAAACTATATTCATACACTACATTAGTAAAATATAATATTAATGATATTCATGTAATATTTGTGTATATTTGTATATGGTTACATGAATCTTACACAGTTATAATATTATAACTATGTAATAAAACAAGAATAGAGATAATGAATAACAATTGAATTGTTATTAGTTTATAACATATTATTATGTAATATACATAAATTAAATTTGCCTAACGGAAACGTTTACTGGACCAGTGAATGTGTTGACACCGGCAGTCGTGGCTACTAAAGTTGTATAAACTGTTACAGTAATTCCATCGTTAATGGGAAATGCGGCATTAATATTAACCAAAAAGGTAACACTTTGTTGAATTAACACTGGAACTAATTCCAGAGGATTACTACCGATTGCTGTAGGTTCAGTAATAGATGATAAAAATCCATTAGGTGGTGAGTATGTAATTGGCAGGGTAGTTCCTGAACTTGAACCCAAATTTATTGTTGCTGTCATCACAGTTAATGGATTGAGTGACGTGCTATTATGTGTAAATGCATACAGCGATAAATCAACAGTAATTAAAATACGTGTCACATCTGGTAACACTGTAATGTAGCTATAGTTAGAAGGAGTGGAAATTACATCCACAATATTAATATTGTTAGTGGGATCTGTGATAGTTTTACTGAATAGAAGTTTGGCGGGTATGACAGGATTTGTTGATAAACTGTCAGGAATTATCACTGGGGTGCCAACATTACTGGCATCAGTATTAGTACCATTGGCTGAAGCTAATACAGCTCCTGTTCCCGGAAGACCCATCGGTCCCGGTGGCCCCTGTGGTCCTGCTGGTCCTGCTGGCCCTGCTGGCCCTGTGAGACCAGGTGGACAAATACATAAGTTACAATTATTATTGTGATTATTATGATTATTCATACATCTCCCTTCCCTTCCTCCTCCCTCATTCTTCATTATATTTAAGGGTACTGATTCATAACAGTTATTATTAACTATTACTTTAATTTTACTCTTATTATCAATAAAGTTAAATTGTTGAGGTCTATCATTTACATATGCATAATTATTATTACCTATTCTCTCATACAACTTAACACTATCTTTACTCAACGATAGCACATATTCACAGTTGTAATAAGTACAGTTTGCAGTTGACACTCGACCGGTAAAAGTTGGTATACCCATCGTTTTTATCATAATAAAATTATTGTAAATAAATATAGTAAATAATTACAGTAAAATAAATAATGTCTATTCTATTCACTCATTCTTTCCTCTTTTCTCTCTCTCTCCTTCTCTCTCCTTACGAATTAATCCATCTTTTCTATGTTAATAGAAAACCCATTAACTTTATATTACAAAATTTAATATGTGTGTATACATATACTATATAACTATGTAGGAAAAATATAACTCATTTAACTATTATATATATCCACAAAGGAACTATCCACCAATAAAAAATATAAACAAAGTTTATATTAAACCATTTTATATTCAAAATATATATATATATATATAATAATAACATATCTTAATTTAATAACAGTTATTGGGTAGTGACAAATATATTAATAGTATAATATGGTATAGTATACTATGATACTAAAGATAAATAAAATTATAGTAATCTATATCATTATAAATAAATAAATTATAATATTATAAATGAGAATGTGTTGTATCTTTTAGATGATGAATCATGGTATGAAGTATAGTAATAATACACATATAAACATGTATTGATAACACTATGTTATCAAATGATATTGATACTCAAAATGCTAACAGGTACGTTAGTGAATTATAAATATAAGTACGTATATACTGCTCAAAAGGTAAATAACACAAATAAGGTTCAATGAAAAACAGTATTTGACTTACAACTAAAATTATCATCGTTAGTAATAAAGGATCGACGGTTTTAGGTATATCGTTATTAAGAACAACTAATTGCATATTTTTATTGTCTAAATATTATTTTGTTAAATTTATTTACTAACGAAAATCTAGAATATAAATTATAAACATAAGACAAAAAAATTTTAATGTGTGTTGTTTTTAATCTTCTCCCTCCCTCCTTCCCTCCTTCCTTCCTCACCACTCTTCTCCCTAGTCATACTTCTCAATTATTCAAAAATGTGTAATACAAATTACAATCCAATGCTGGAGATTCTATTTCTTTTCCCAATTTTATTGTTATTAATTTAATTAATTAGGGTAGTAGGAATTATTAAAGTTGTTAATAGGATTAACAAATGTAATGTAAAAAATATTAGACTAGAACAATCTAGTCTAAAGTATAATAAGTATAATAAGTATTGGACTAATAGGTAAATTTTGTATATATAAAAGTGTGAGAGGAGAAGGAAGATAAAGAGAGAAAGTGGTGGGTAATGTTAATCACAATCTGAACCTTGACTGTCATCTCCATATTCATCATCATCATCCATATCAACATTGTTATCAATATTATAATCCATATTATGATCGATATTGATATCGTTACCAATATGTGTGTTATGATTGTGACTATGTGAAAGTGCATTCTTACTATTAAGAACAGACTTTAGGTTGGGAATGTCATCACCGGCAATAGTATACTTGGTACCAAACAACTCTTCTTCGTACACTGGTAACTTTTGTTCTGCTAAGTCAGATGTATACTGCAATTCCGACTGCCTGAGAGCAAACCATGATTCCTGGGACATAGTACGACCTTTAGTCACATCGATCTGCCTGTTCTTTTGTAGCCGGGTTGTAATATCATCATAGTTAACAAGTACACGAGTCATGAAAGTGTTATAGATAATTCTCATATGATCGGGATGGGGGCCGGAATATGTGATATTACCAGTTTCACACACTTTAAATGTATGTTTACCAACTTTAGGTTTACCCATCTTATCCTTCTTGGGATAAAAATGGTAAATAAGAAGTTTAGGACAAGGAAGGATATTATTGTAGTAACAAGCGAAGGGTGCATTGTTGAATATCTCAGCCATTTTTCTCCTGTTGATCATAAGTCCAATATCAAAGTTCATATTGATCATCTCCACTTCATACTTACCACATTCAAGTTCACCTTCATACAATAATATGGTTCCACTATTTGTATCGCCTGCGAAGTTTTTAATAAAAAACTCGATTGTTTCCCTCTCCTTATCATGATATAATAACATTAATTCATCATAATGTTTTTGTACCATGTTCATTTGTTGTTCATCTACTATGTTATTATTACTATTACTAATATTACCATTAACATGTTTACTAACAATATTAATTGTATTATCACCATTATGGTCATGATTAACATCCATATAACAATCATGGTTATCGACCATGTGTTGACTAAAATTAACATCAACAATGATATCATGTGTATTGGAATTATCAGAATTCACAGTCTCATTGGATATATCATTGGATATCTCGTGCATAATAGATGTGTTGGTAGATGTGTCGAAAGTTAATTGATCCACTGTGGTCTGTACTGGTAGTAAACTGTCAATGATAGTATCAATGGATAATGGTAATGATTGTTTATAGGCAGTTAACAATTGATTTACTCGACTCAAATGTTTAAGGATACCTTCAGTAGCCTCTTTAGCCGTGATCAAATCAGGGGCACCAGTAACCTTGATCGTTTGGGAGAACTTAACATTGACAATACGCTTGCTCGTACCAATATCAATACTAATATTATAAGGAAAGGCCCGAACTTGCTTTCTTTTCCTTTGATAACCACGAGTTAAGTTACCATAACGAATAGACACAATGTCATGTTTCTTATTCCACTCTTTTGGATATTTAAATTTACCCTTTGGTAATGGAACACACAAATCAACTTCAACGTATGGTAACAAGGTAAAAATAGCAAGAAGATTTAAAGCCGTAATGCCCAACATTGGAATCACAACAGTCATGGTTGTCACTCGGAGCGAATCAAAAACTGGTATTAAAGGTGGTATTTGACTATTAATTAAAGGTTCAGACATTTTACTTCTTCATCCACCAACATGTCTGGTATTTTATCACTCTTACTTTGACACCCTTTTTCTCTCTCTCTCTCTTCCTCTCTCTCTCTTCCTCTCTCTCTTTCTCTTCCTCTCTCTTTCTCTACATTATAAATACTAGTATCGTTACATTGTGTCAGTGGATAATTGTTTACACAGGTATTATGTAATAATACTAAAATTATTCTTTCTCCCTCTCCTCTTCTCTTTTCTCCTCTTCCCATATCCTCTTCCTTATTTCATTATATTAGTATTATTACACAATATTTGTGTAGCACAACACTACCCATCAAAATAGTGTGATAATAAACAATGTTACCTCTCCTCTCCTCTCCCTCCTATCCTCTCATCCTTCATCACTTTATCCCTTTGTCTTTTCTCCCTTTGTCTTTGTCTGTTGTTTTTACCCTACTTTTTGATTTTATCATACCAGTATTATAATATAATATAATATAATATTTGTGATTAGTTATTTACACAGATATTATATTATAATACTAGAATATTCTTATCTCTCATACCACTTACCCTTCCACCTCCTTTTTTTTACCTTCCTCACCTTCCTCACCTTCCCTCACCTTCCACACCCTTCAACTCTCCTCATATCAACGAAATTACATAATATTTGTGTAAACAAAACTATTCACCAATATTATGTTATAATACTAGAATATCACCATCACTTCTCTCTCCCCCCAATTTACACCTTTCTTTATTTTATTATCTTAACTTGGTTAAGATTTCTTAAACACAATAATTATTATTCCATTTCTTAAACAAAATTTAACATTATATTATCCCTCCCTCCCTCCCTCCTTCCTTCCTTCCTCATCCTCAAATGATATCTAATCATTAATATTTATATTATTTATATGTATATATGTTGTTTATTCCTACAAATAAAATTACACAAACAATGAGTAAGTGAATAAAAGAGAGATAATTACAAATACTAATATTGGTGTTGATAATATCAAATCAATATAATTGTTATATAAAATTTAAATAGAGGTAAATAATAATAATAATACATGTTTTTACAATCTAGGAATTGTAAAGTTAGCTGAATTAATAATAATAATAACGTCAAGTGATGATGAAATGATAGAGTAATGTAATGTATTGTAATATAATGAAATGAATAAAAGTGAAGTGATATGATTTAGATCATACAGATATGGATATTAATGTAATATGATATGATATGATGAATAGTGTATGGGTTACACTAAAGTAGCGATCGTGATATCACTAACATTAGAATTATTACAATATTGGATATGACCAAGATTATAATCATCATGTTGATCATTAAAATGAAAGTTAATACCACCTTTGTGAAAGGGTGTTGTATTAAAAGAAGAAGATGAAGAAGGAGGAGGGGGAGGATTGGGAGTAGAAGGTTGTTTATTAAGTTGTAAATTGTAGTATAGACCAGGATGTGTACATTGGACAAAAGGATGATGTATAGGTTGACGAGAAAATTTTCTCTGACTATAAATTTGTTTAGTGATAATGTTAAGACAGTTTGGTATGTAAGTTATGTTGTTATTGTTTATAAGGTGAATTAATAAGTAATGGCTGAATACACTACCAGACTCCTCGTTTTCGTAGAATACAGCAGACAGTTCGCTTTTACTACTACTGTGAAAACAAACAATACATCTGTTGGCACCCATATCCAAATATTTCTTGTTCAATTGCAGTGTATCACTAACTTTATATTTAAGAGATAATAATCCACCACTGTAACAAGTATCAATTAACAGTAAACAAGTGCATATTTGAGGTAGATGATAATAAAATAATTGTTGTATTTGTCTTCCAGATATATAATGAGATCTTGACATACCAGTTGGAATTACGTAGTGACAGCTTTTATCAAGACTTTCCCCATGTCCACTAAATGCAAAAAACAAGAAACTGTTTTCTGTCAGTAGTGATAATAAGTTACGGAGAGTCTGTTCAAACTGTGAACCAGAATTAATAAATAGTATTTTATCGCTCACCACATGTTGATTCAAATGTTCTATATCACTCAGGATAACAATATTTGATGAACTTAAACCTAGCGTTTTGGTACAAAACATCATATACTTATTCAAATCGGTTAAAACATTCCTTTTCTTTAAATCTTGGTAATCATCAGCCCGTTTATATTGAAAACAACAGATAATAGCCATATTATTCGTAAGTACATAGTCATTGGTAATACCACGTGTATTTTTTCCGTTCATTTGTTGTGTTTTTTATACCAATAAATAATATTTCTATTGTATAATATTAATAATAATTATACTCTTACACCCCCATTTGACAATTATTCCCACTTTCCAAAATATGGTAAAAATAAATATAACAATTAAACAAATGTATATACATATACATATACATAAGAACACATTTGTTTTGTTAGTAAACAAGATAGAGGGGTAAGAGAGAAGAAAGGCAAGAAAAGGAGACAGAGAGAGACAAAGTGATGTGGGATATGTATGTGTGTGTTTTATGTCTCCAAGACATAAAGATTTTTAGTACCTGTTGTGTAATATACATTACCGACCATAACATAGTATGGGTCAACAGACTTGTTTATTGTTAACTTGTTTATTGTTAACTTGTTTATTGTTAACTTGTTTATTGTTAACTTGTTTATTGTTAACTT
>Ga0302300_1000524_pt1 | contig 26431 bp, 15 predicted proteins | sample III_Palsa_E1_1_FD_198756 | JGI IMG/M metagenome (GOLD analysis project Ga0302300, IMG submission 198756) | Peat permafrost microbial communities from Stordalen Mire near Abisko, Sweden - III_Palsa_E1_1 | ecosystem: Environmental > Terrestrial > Soil > Palsa > Peat permafrost | place: Sweden... | reverse complement strand
CAGATACTGTATATACTGTGTGTTGATCAACAACATATTTTCCAGGATTTTCTTGTTGGTAGTAACAAAAAGTATATACAAACTTTGTTTGTATAAACATATATCCTCCCTGAAAAAATGTTGGTAGTAACAGGTACTGTATATACTGTGTGTTGATCAACAACATATTTTCCAGGATTTTCTTGTTGTTAGTAACAAAAAGTATATACAAACTTTGTTTGTATAAACATATATCCTCCCTGAAAAAATGTTGGTAGTAACAGATACTGTATATACTGTGTGTTGATCAACAACATATTTTCCAGGATTTTCTTGTTGTTAGTAACATTTGGTATATACAAACTTTGTTGGTATAAACATACTCTCCCTGAAAATTTTGTTGCTAACAACATATTCAGTACACAACAATCCTATATTTATTATTGTTATAACTCTTGCAATCACATAAAATTTGTGTAGGCAAAACCACCCACAGTCATCATGTAACTATACTAGTACAAATATAAAAGTACTTAGTTATCTATACGCATGTCACCAAATAGTATTTGTGGATGGTTTTGCCTTCGCTTGTCACTGCGTTTGCCAGAGGCTAGCTTCGCTTTGGCATAGCCATGGCTCTCTCAGTATAGCGCAGCTGACCTTCGGTATACCTTCGGTTTGTCGCTTATCACAGATTTTATGCAACTATACCTTAAATTTCGTAATTGTAATGAAAAATTGTAGCTGTAATGGTTGATTTACAGGTCTAATTACATAAAATCTGTGATAAGCGACAAACCGAAGGTCAGCTGCGCTATACTGAGAGAGAAATGGCTATGCCAAAGCGAAGCTAGCCTCTGGCAAACGCAGTGACAAGCGAAGGCAACCAACCACTAATATTATGTAGTAATATACATATCTATTCATACTAATATATTTGCATAACGTACATGTAATAACATTTATACAGAAATTGTAAAGAGTAAACAAACTAACAGACTAATGAGTTGACAAATTGACAAATGTATTAGGAACGTAATTAACACAGATTGTAAAATATACATATACTCGTATGTCTGTTGTAATAAAAATCAAAGATACACTAAACAACGTTAGTCATGAAAAGGCAGTAAAGTGTTGTTTAATTCAAGACATGATCGCCACTTATGGTGATAAACATGTCATTGAGTTTCCAACTGTTTACAATGATGCAGTTGCTGTTTATGTTAATTGGCTTAATGATGTAAAGCTGCAATATATGTTGAATCCCGATGTGTTTGAACAATGTTGGCTATTCGAAAGCTACATTCACGACAGTGGATTCTTTGACTACTTAATACGTCATCTGCTTGATTGTTGGGATGAGCTATCTCCTGTTATTTATAAGCTGCAACCACAACATATTCACAGAGAAGTGTTCCTTCATTGTCCAATCCTCAACGTCATACCAGACATTTACATTACCAACATAAAGTTTATTAAACAATGGTGTAATCAACATGTAGGCAAAAAGTCTGTAGTATACAGAAGAGATAAATTATACGACTATGAATGTTTTTTGCGTTCCACAGATGTATATAGTTGGTGTTATCATGAGGACAGTAATGATCACATGGATCAGTATCATCGTAAAGATCCAGGTGATCTTGAAGAAACAATTATTAACTATGGTAATGTATGTCTTGACTTTAATGATGAAGTTATTATAGATAAGGACATAATTCTACAACATTTCCTTACCCGTCAAAAACATGGAGAGTGGAAGACATGGCATCCATCTGGTGAACTCAAATGCAAAATTATGTACTCATCTGGTCGCATAGTTGACAGTAAGGAATACTACATTACTGGTCAACTCAAGGTAGAAATAATCTACTCAACCACTGGTTTTGCTAATACCGTGAGTAGCAAGAAAGAATGGAGTCAACAGGGTGAAATTATTAGTGCTCAGCACTACAACACATAACCAACAACATTTTGCCTATATTACAATTACAATTTTACATTTTAAAAATGTAAATATTAACTATTAATTTGTATCATGTTAAACATCTGTTATGTAAATAACATTCATGCAATAGAATACACATTCTCTTAATCCACTAAACATAGTTTTATATTTAATGTCAAATGGTTGGTGATACAAAATATTTATTGTATTGTAGTGTAATATAATGTAATAGGTGTTTTAGTAGAGTGTAAATATGTAAAAGTGTAACTGTCATGATATTTATATATGTTAAAATTGAAATAACTTGTTTGTAGTAAATAGTAAAGATACTAATTTACTAATCGAAAATATGGTTAAGATTGCTTCTCTGAATATTGCTTGTGCTGGTCGTGATGAGAAATTTAACCCTCTATGGAAACGTTTACCAACACTTTGTAAGTTCATCAAGGATAACAAGGACCAACACAATTTTGATATCTTATGTGTACAGGAGGTGAGACCAACAGGTGTTGGCAAAACACAAGAAGAGTTGCAGGTGGACAATACCAGTTTCAAGGCTTATGATGTTGTCAACACACTGGCTGCCATTTTGGGTGGTTGGGAGTTTGTTGTTCACAAGGTCAATCCATCTGGTGGCAGTTTCTACCGTACTACCTTCTGGAATCCAGACAAGTATGTGTGTCACCAAAACCAGGTGTTGTACACCAAAAATATTAAGGATAACCAATTCCCTTACATGCTCATGGTGTCATCATTTACAGCTGCTAATTCATGTGATAACACTACACAATTCAAGGTATTTAATTGTCACGCACCACCATTTAACATTGATGAGAAGATGGAGTATTGGACTGCAATGAAGGAACAACTTACCAGCTTTAACAACACAGTTGCCATTGGTGACGTCAACAAGTTCGAGGACCAACTAACACACTATAAGTGTCTATTTGACGATGAGTTCCCAGATCGGGTTCCTGGTGACACTTTAACCTTTGTATCATTTGAGTGTGACACCAAGCCTGATGGCAGTCTGTGGCGATCAAGTCTTGATGCTGTCATCGCTAACAACAAGCACGATGTTGATGTGATTGTTGTTCCAACCACTGTTCCTCTGTGTCCTGTTGATACCAACGATGTCAGACCCACTGACCATTTCCTGCTTGTCGCAGACGTTAACTTTGCCTAAGCAGTAGAGAGTAACACTGTATAAGTAAACAAACGAACGAACAATTATACTATTCCAGATAGTATTATACGATGTTCAAGTGTGAATGATGACAAATTGTAATAGTGTTCAACTTGTTGTTATTTTGGTGCATTATTAATATGTTGTAATACAAAAACATAAATAGTTAGAGATGTAATTTTATACTCTAATAACTATTAGTGTACAATATAGATGGAAATAAGAAGGTAAAATACAACAATGTTGTGTGAATATATATGTATGTTACGTTACTTTTAATATTGGGATACATAACATAATTTTTATGTCTAATATCTATCAATGTGTATGTTGGTAGTGTAATTGTTGTTAATCTTAGTATTTTATCTTATACATTTTGAAATGTGTTAATACCATAATGTGTGAAACATTTATTATAACTATGTTTGTACATATCTTATCACAAGTGGGATTAGTATTAGAGGTTAGATACATGTTGTTTGTAAATAAAGTGACATGACAGGATGTAAAGTTACATATAATATGTAATTTATAATTGTTTAGAGATACAAGAAGTGGTAACATTTACTTTTGTTGTTTTACTTTAATGGAGAGTGAGAGATGAAAAGGTAACATAGACATAAATGTGGTTATTGTTGTAACAATAGTGGTAGAGGAGAGGAAATTATAACATGTAAAACATTAACTACTTACCAATATTGTTTATGTTAACTATTTCAATACAAATTGTATATCGAAACATAAATTAATACAACTATAAGTTGTACAAATATTGTTACTGTGATAGTGTTGTTTATGGTAAGTTTAACATAAATATTATTACTTGATATCATTAATACACTCATTTTTAAGTAACCATAATATAAAAGTACCAATAGTGTTTGTATATATTGTTTGTTACACTTTATAAGTGGATAGGTGTGTTAATAGTTTATTGTTTAACCAACATTGTTTCATTCAACCAAATTTTGTATTGTTATTTACTTAACTATTATGTTGTCATTGACAACAATATTATTTTATTTGTATTGTTAGTAATGTTATTAAGTTTAATAATTTTGTACTACATGTGGTAAATATTAACATTTAATAATAAACATCTATAGTTGTTGTAGCTGTAACTGTAATTGTTATAAACATTTATATATACATTTGACACCGTATAGTTAATAGTTAATAGTTAGTAACAGACACATAATAATTATGTGTTAGATAAACAATAAAACACATTTAGTTGTAATAAACCTAACATAAAATACATCTGGATTACAATAAATAACATGTTGTATTATTTTAGTGTATGACAATCATGGTAATGTTAAATACATGGTTACTATGTATTAATTGTAAATTATGTAGTAAAGACAATACTCAATTAGAATACAAGTAATAGTTATAACATGTACTTAACTGTTATGAAAAATACTTAATTGTGTTGGTGTTGGTGAATGAGATTTGCCACTGTAAACACAAATGTTATCCTCATGTTACCACATGATATCTGTTGTGTTTTGCCTACACAGATTTTATGTAATTGCTCACATATAAAACTTAGCAATAAACATACTAACTATAAATTCCTAATTATAGTTAGTATGTTTATGTAATTACATGAAATCTGTGTAGGCAAAACACCACAAACAGTATGTGGTTATACGAGTAAGATTGTAAGTATAATATTTGTATAATATTTATACAACTACATATACACTTATTAATTACATTACCAACAAAATTTGTGAATGTTGAATGGGTTCACATAATTGTTTTTATGTCATTAAGTAACCAGATGTTGGAAGATAGGAAGGTGGATAACATTTTGTTTTACTTTCTAACCATAGCTTAATGTTTATCCACATTTAGTATTGTTAACATCCTAATAATGTTATATGTAACAAGTCAAACAAACCAAAATGTTGTATGTTAAAAATATGTACAACAAAATAACAATGTTAAACATAGTCAGAATGTAATGTGTGTTCTAAATGGTGTAAATTTAACACAAAGAAAAAGTAACTACTTTTCTAACCCCATAAATACATGTAATACTCTGCTGTAATTAAAACATATGTTTGTTTATTAACATGTGCTTGGTAAAGTAATACTTATCGCACCTTTACCTTTTGGTATATTTTTGATGTTTATGTATGTATTGAATACACAAACATATTTGTTTGATAATATAAGTAATGTTTGTTTGTATGTTGTGACAATGTTTGTTTTCCGGAAAAACAAGCTAATAAGTGTTTATGTGTGGTTTGTAAGTTGTAAGTTATAAGTCCCAATGATGGAAATTGGGTACTTACGAGTTTTTGACATACTTAGTGACGTACATAACGTCAAAACCAAGTTTTGAGTGCCAAAGTTCATATTGTTTACCATGGTTGTAATGTTTAACTATGGTGAACAGATATAAGATGTTTAATATAAGTATTGTCATGTAAATATGTTTGTTCATTATCAAAACAACACAACAAAATAAAGTGTGTAACTTTTATGTGTGAATTAGAAATTGGATGAACAGACAGAGATTGCATATACTGATGCACAGTGACAATAACTATTATTTCTGTTACTATTGTTATAAATTTTGTTTGGATATATTATTGTAATAAACATAAATGTTAGTGTTATAATGTTATAGCTTGTATATCTACATAATGTTTGTGGTTAGTTGCCTACACAGATAACATGTAATTACTCATATATAAAACTTAGCACTCAATGAGATTACTACTAAAAATAAACGGTTTTAACATTAGCATACTCTTGCAATTACATAATATTTGTGTAAGCGGTTGTGAGTCTGTTTGTAAAGCGCAGCTAACCTTCGGTAAACCTTAGGTTTACAAGTAACTCACAAGCAGCAAACTGCGACAAGCGACAAACCGAAGGTCAGTTGCGTTATACTGAGAGAGCAATGGCTATGCCAAAGCAAAGCTATACTCAAACCGCAGGTAGGCTTCGCCAAAGAGAAATGACTTCGTCAAACGAAGTGACAAGCGACAAGCGCAGCGCTAGGCAGCGAACCACAGATGTCATGTGGACATATAAGTATTATTACAAATGTCATTACATGTATAATGTTTGTAAAATTATATGTATTTAATACATATACTACTAGTTAAAAATATGTAGTTGTTTAATGTACTTTTAACCAATGTAATACATCCAACACACATTTTGTTGTGATATGATAGTTACTCATTTTTACAATATCTTCTTGTCAAACAAGATCTAACAAACCAAGATATGTATTGTAATATTGTTGTTGTTTATTATGAGAATAATGTAATGTGTTACATATTGTAACATATATAGTTATTAATTAACATGTAAACACTAGTTATGGTATATATGTTAAATATTCTTGTGTTACCCTCGAAACATTTCGTTCATGTCTAATTTTAAAGACTCTACCTATTTTAAAGTTTACATGTTAAGGTGTATATTACAAGATTGTAAATTAGGTGAGGATGTGAGGTATGTAAAATTTAAACTATTCACAACAGTGTTACCCAAACTAAAATAGTCATAGATACACAATCACCATTATTACTTTAATAAGTATTACTTGTAATACAGTAAAATAAATATATACCAAGTATGTTGTTGTTTGTCAATGCATGAGTTTGTTAAGCAAATGTATATTCTTTAACAAATGTATTGTGTGTATGTCCAATGGTAATGAGAGTACAATTGCTGTAATGATAAACAAGTAGATGTATGTGTGTTTAAATTACATTTGTTTTTTACATTCTTTAACACATATGTTTACTTGCACATCAAAAACAAATATAATTTAAACACATACATAAATTGGTTAACATTGGTAAGTAATTATAAGTGTTATTTTAAATAACACTACTGTGGTAATATTAATATAGGTAAATAAATGACAATTTAATTGATAAAATGTTGAAAACTTTGTTTTTATAAACAAAACAAAACACTATGAGTTGCAGGTCGAATGTGGTACTCATTGTTATCTACCAGTTATTGTTATTCGGTATCTTGACAACATTTGTTGGACCGGTAATAAGTGAACCATTGTTGAATATTTTAAACCAATATAACTACTCCATTCCCATCTTAACCTTGTTTATACAAATTGTTATTGGTCAGGTCATCATTTGGTTTTTTGACCTTTGTTACAAATGTCGTTGGTTAGACAAGTACAAGTCAAACAAAAGCAAACCATGGTCTTTCATTGAAAATGTACAACTGCATAATAGCAAAGTCAAACAAACTTACGTTAAATATTACACATATATTGGTCCAATGTTCCTTGTGTTTGTATTTTTTAGCAATGGGATCTTATCTGGTTTAGACACAAGTGTCAATACCATCCCTTCATTTCCCTACATGTATGTACAAGCCAATCTTGCTCTTATTATTGGAGACTTTTTCTTTTATATTGCTCATCGTATTTTGCATACCGGTATGTTCTATAAATATCACAAGGAACATCACGGTTACATAAACTTAACTGTTCACTCACGATTGGAATCGTCCATTGTTGACTACTTGGCAGAGACAGTGTGTTATGGTATTACCGGTATTTTGTTGTTTGACATGCATGTATTAACTTACATTTTACTCCTGTTTACTGGTATGTGTATTGACATCTTGGATCACTGTGGCTATGAATTTCCTGTATCCATCTTCCACATCTACTTACCTCTAAATGAACTGCTATTTGGTCAGTCCATTCATAAGTACCATGAAATACATCATAACAAAACAAAAGGCAACTATGCAAGCATCTCAATGATTTATGATTGGTTGTTTTCTACTAAACTTACTTAACATATTCTTACTCTTATCATCTTCATCCCTGTCATATATTTACAATAATATAACATTCAAAATGTTATACATATAAATACACTATTATAATAACATATTTTGTATACACCTGTAAATTCAAATTTTCATTTGAAACACTCGGGCTACTCTTCTCTATCAGATAACAATTATAACATAACTTAACATGATATAATATTATACAATATACACTTCAAATAATATGTTGTAATAAATAAACGTTATAATGAGCGATCGTTATAATAATATTAAATGTTTATCTTGCTATTTACATTCTTTTGTATGAAGTTTATTAAAATTACAAATTGTATAAGTTTACAACCCATAGTGATGGTAAACTTATACAATACTTTGTATTATTTAGGTTGTTAACCAGATACAAAAATATGTTGATATATGGCATAGATGAATAAAAACAACTAATGATGACAGACAGAATGATGAGATGATGAGATGAGGGAGATGTTTATCATTTGAATTTTAAACTATCATCACCTTAGCTGGTACAATTTTATAATTAGTGATAAATCATGAACGTAGTACAACAAAACATACAGATAATAATAATATACATGTGATAGGAACAAGACCAAAAAACGTATATGACAAATAGGAGTGTTTGATTCATAGTTACATGATACATAGAAAATATTATCTCATCACTAGTAAATATAGGATTGCAATTTTTTGTGAAGATGTGTTTGTCAAACACATATACATATACCAAACATTTCTAGTCAACAAAAACCAATAAGAAAATAAGTAGGTTACTATTTACAGTATGTAAATTGGTATATACAATTACAATACAATCGTAATGTGTAATAACATAGAGAGGATTATGTGTATTTGTATGTGTGTGTGTGAATAAGAGGGAAGAGAAGGAGGTTAGGAAAGAAGTGTTATCAACAATAAACGTTCAAACAAATTGTTGTATCCAAGTTTGTTCAACCGTTAATTATAATAAATTGTTTATTATTAATAGTACAAATAAAGTAAATATGTTATATATTTAAAATTTTGGTTTATATCCTATTATATCTTATTTTTTATATTACAAAATAAACAAAATATATAAGATAGTGTGTGATAAATTATAATTAGTTAAATTAACTATGTTAGACATAATTATAATGTAATTAATTTACTTCAAATGATAAAATCTAATGAAAAATAATAATTCTACTTCATTCATAATTGTTGTATAATCTATTATTACACCTCAATTATACCTGGTATCCATATTATATATTTGTTTGATGAAAATAAGTAATTTTTGTTTTCTGGGAAAACAAATTAATAAGTATACATGTGAGTTACAAGTCCCAAATGATGGAGGTGGGTATTGATGATTCTCTAATATACTTATTAGCATATGTAGTGTCAAGGCCGAGTTTTGAATACCAAGGTTCATACTGTTTACCATGATCATAATGTTTAAGTGATGTAATTTTTTGATCCACGTCCCAAGTTGCACTTATACCATGTAATTCACCACTCACATATTGTGACAATGATTTCACTCCACCATACTGGTAAAATTCAAACTCATCACCATGTTTTAGATCATATTCATAATTTACATAATATCTTTTGTTTCCATTGTAATAACGTTTTAATACTAGACCATTAAGAATATCGCACATACATTGACAATCAGTTAATATGATAGAATTTCGATTTTCAACGATACATCTTCCATCTAGTTCACCATAATAATAGTTGCATGTTATACTCTCCCCACCTCCATTATAAAACAATTGTATTTTACCATGTGGTTGTCCATGTTTCCAGTTTGAAACTTCTTTGGGAATTCCCGTTTCGGACCAAGATTCAAATAAACCAACACATGTTGGAAACATATATTTTTTGAGTTTGGCCATCATAACATTGTAATAAAGATCCTTATCTTGGACTGATGCCAAGTAGCGAAATTTCATTTGACTAAATTCTGAATGCATCTTTGTATTGTGAGGATACCAGGCTATAATGTATATTTCACCATTACTCCTTTCAATTTCAACTTGATATTTATCCATAAATTCCTTACGTTCATCTACAGATAAATTCGACATTGTGATGTGTTCAAGGACAATATTTATACTCATGTTTGACATGTGAATTATTTATGTTACACACATACATATTACATTGTAAATAAAATTATCATTTTAACATTCCATCTTGTCCTATTTTCATTCTCATAACATTACTTTGTGTTATCATATCCAAACAACATAACATATAGTTATGTTTCTTGTTTATTTTTTATTCACTCTTTAACATCATCTATATACATATCACGATTTGCATTTAAATAATAACATATTACATGATTGTGTTGATTTACATTACAACAATTATGTAATATGTTATTATTTATCATTACAACGATTATGTATTGTTTTGATGGTAACTTAAAATTGGATATAAGTGATAAGAAGAGGAAATTTAACGATTAATGTAATGATATTAATTACAATTTTTATAACGTTTATCTGTCTGTATTATTACAAATACAATATTTGTAAAATTGTATGTATTTAATAATTATATGTTTAACAATTATACCACTAGTTAAGATATGTAGTTTATGTGTAATATTTTAACTAATATATATATAATAAATATTTTATTGTGATATGTTAACTATACATTCTTACTTTATTTTTATACTCCAGTTTTCAGATCATGACAAAATTTAATAATTTTACTCTGAATATTAAATTTCATGCAATCAATGTAAATAATAAAAAAATTTATGATTGGTTGTTTTCCACTAAGCTCGCTTAATACATTTTTACATCTTTCTCCTCCCTCTCCCTTTTTGTTCTATCCCTCTTTGTTCTATCCCTACTTTTCTTATCTACCCAATATTTACAATATTATAACATTCGAAATGTTATATACATGCAATATATTAAGTTAGTAGATAGCACTTGTCTTCTTTGTCTATCCAATTACCAGTAACATGTATAACATTTATAATGTTATACATATCACCCATTGTCACAACAATAATATATTTGTGTTTGTAATATGGTTTGTAATATTGTTTAAACATTTCGAATGTTTAAACTGGAGTTAATAACTATAATATATTATGTTATTATAGAATGTATTTTATATTTATTATATTATCGCAAATAAGTATTATGATAAGTAAATATTACATTAACAATTGTTGTTAATGTAATATCACTTACATTTTAATAACTTGTTACATGTACACATGACAGATATAATTACAAACAATGTAATTGGTATGTATGATATATAAGTATTTGTTTCCCAGAAACAAGTAAATGTATGTGATAATAATTATTGCATATATGTTTTATGCTATTTAAATTACTAACCGGATATAAGGATTATGTTAATATTAACTTGATGGATAGGTGTTGTATAAAAATGTAAAAGAAAGAAAAGAGGGAGGGAAGGAAAGAGGGAGAGAAGAAGAGAGAGAGGGATGGATGGTATAGCTACCTTGTACTTCAAACTACCGACTCAGTTGGTACACCTTTATAGGTGATAGTGAAGCAGGAATTCAGTAAATACTCGCATGTTAAACATAACGCGATCGCAATAATAACAAGACCAATAATGTATATGACAGACAACAGAACTTCATTCACAGACACGTAATACAAAGAAAAAGTAATGTCACCAACAGTCCCAGGATCGCAATGTTTACCAGACTGTGTACCAAACACACATTTATTGTAGTAACAGTCAGTCACCTGATTTGTGTCATTAGTAGGATAGTCACAAGTCCAATCAAATGTTAACTTACCTTCAGCATGAGAAGTATTTTGTGTTTGTGTTTGTGTCTGATCTGCTGTTGGTGAGGAAGAGGAAGAGTAGGATGATGAGGTTGCAAGTGGAAAGTAATAAGTATTGATCTTTTGATATGAAGTGGTTAGATTACAAGTACAATTACTATTGATACACTCACACACAGTAAGTGTTTTAACAGTGACATCACTGTTAATTACAGTACACATTGTTTGTACCAACACATCATTACCGGTATTTATTGGGTTGTAAATTTGGTATAGACCATGAGAACAGAAAAAAGTAAGAATACTAAAACAGGATAGTACAATCACAATTGCTGTACACACATGACACCTTTCGTATGACATTATGTGTGTTTTGCACTACATATATATGTAATGATAATATCAATTTGTTACATACGATGAATATATACATAAACAGATAGATAGAAGAACTAAATAAATGAGGATACATAATTACAAGTTACATTAACTTGTAATTTGTAGTTTGTAATTTATCTTTGCAAACACAAACACAAAACGATATTAATTAATAGTTATTAATTACAACATAGCGTTGTAATTACAATGCAACAGCGTTTAAATTACTGTCTGGTATTTTGGTGTTGATGGAGTCGATATAAAACCTTTAACTGCATAACGTGATGACAGCATATCACCTGTTTTATTATGAGGTAAGACAACATCATGTTGTGATGTGATCACACCATAGAGTGTATGTGTTGTCATGTCTTGATAGTTCAAACATTGTTTGTAGTGTTGAGAAATATCTGAATGACCACTAGTATTTAACATTTTTACGCCTTTTTACCACACATGTGTTTAAATATCCGTTTTATTAACAGTTGCACACATTTTGTCATACACATATATAACATTACCAAATATTTTAATTGTGGTATTTGTATTTACAATATTATGTTAAATTTAAACATTTTAAACATTTTAAATATATACATGACAGGTGTTCAATTCAACAAGTGTCATATTAACTATTTGTTAAACCTATGACACTTAACATCTTTTTGTTTTTGGGTGATGAATGTGTCCTTGTCACACATAAAATGGTAGTATGAATTGTACGTTAATAATAACTTTGTTAGTTGTGTTCTAGAATATTAAACATCTGGTAATGTTGTATGTATTACAGTTGTAATACATAATTCCAACCTTAACTTTTGACAGTCATAACATGTTATCCATTACAATTTATATGTGTAACATGCGAGTTTGTTGTACCCTAAACATATAAGTAGTTACTAATAAGTTGTATAATATAGAAGGTTTTTTGCTACTGTAATTATTTTATACATCTCATAACATTTACATGAATAAATAGTAAGTAGCAAAAGGAGAAGAAGGAAGGGTAACGATAACAAAATACATAACTGTTATGTATTTAATAACTATTAAAGCAATGTACACTTGTCTTACTGTAAGTTACTGTAGGTTAGTGTATGTGTTTTAATTCTTGTTATAACAACCTACATATGTTAACAATTGTAACAAAAACACTAAACAATATGTTGGTTATACCTGACCAAAAGTATACTTGTTATGGTCAAAAATTTACACTGTCCCATTTTTTACATCAAATAACGATGTTATTACACAATACTTTGTTAGAGTACCATTTTAGATTACCTTTTTTAGATTACCTTTTTTAGATTACCTTTTTTAGATTACCTTTTTTAGATTACCTTTTTTAGATTACCTTTTTTAGATTACCTTTTTTAGATTACCTTTTTTAGATTACCTTTTTAGATTACCATTTTAGATTACCATTTTAGATTACCATTTTAGATTACCATTTTAGATTACCTTTTTAGTGTATTATGAGTTGGTGTGATACAACTTATAATGTGTCATGAAAATAACAGATATTATTACAATAATACTTAATAGCATATATTCGTATTATTGTAAATACTTGGATACTAAAAATACAGTACATAATAATTATGTACCAAATTATCATTGATGTAATTGTTGTATGACATAATATTTGTACATATAACAATTACATGTCTAAAAATGCCACACACGCATTATTATATGTGAAAATTGCATTCTATTGTAGTAACCATCATGTGGAATGTTTATTATTTATATACTGTCACATTGCCAACCATTCACTAATCCATTTTACAACAAACAGTATTTGTTGTATTTTAGTTACATGTTAATGTTCAAACATGTTTGACAGTAAAGTGTACATTGTCATTACCATTATGTTATGTATTACAATTTGTAATGGTATAATGTTAACAGTAAGAGTAATCAAACACAATATGTATTTATTATAAAGCTCAAAATAAATTGTATTATAATGCATATATGTTCATATGTAAAATTATTTAAACTGCTCGACGGAATGTTTATATAAAATAAGAAAAATGCTCAAACGCCAACTCGCAAGTCGAATTACTTAATTGTAAATATATGGGTGTGTATGTGCATATGTTTACTCATGTTGAAAACTGCGAGTTGGCGTTTGAGCATTTTTCTTATTTTACATAAACATGCCGTTGAGCAGTTTGGATAACTTGGTCATTTACAATGAGAGTAAATGTAACACTATATCTTAACATGATAAAGTTTTAAATTACTATTCTGTCATATACACCCATTTACTATTAAAAACGTTAAAATAATACTTTACTTGTTTATATATTGTTATTACATAAAATCACACATTATATGTACTAAAAGTTTCTCAACAAGATAAATTAGTAAGAAAGTAGGTAAATTATCATTTATAATATAAATATGTATATGCACAGCATATATTTTTGTAATATGTAAATTATACACATACATGAGTATAATGTAATTGTAGTGGTAAATTGTTACTTGTAATTGTAGTGGTAAATTGTTACTTGTAATTGTAATAATAGTAGAGATAGTTATGTGTGTGTGTGTGAATGAAAGGAGAGAAGAAGATTGGGAAAAGAAGTGTTATCAACAACAAAATAGCATATATTAACGTGGATAGTAAATATATTGATAAATTTATATTATTTTTATCATACAAAGTGAATAGATCATGAGTTTGTCTAGTGATAGAAGTAGTCTAACGGTTATTGATGAACCATCACAATTGGAGTCTGAAATAAAAACTATTCATATTAGTGTAGGTCATGGTGTAATTAAACAAGTATCAATTAACAAGAATTCGGGTTTGTTATGGTCTTTACATCAAGATGTAAGTCATGATATACCCTACAATTTAACACAGTACTTGACTACAAGTTCTCAATGGTCATCATCAATAGATGAAACTAGTGTGACAATTTATGTTTATTTCTTATTGGGTAATGAAGCAGTTATCATTGATAGGGATATCATGACTTCCTGTTTTCTTATCTATAGTCTACTAGAGGATACCAATTTCTTTAAATTTCTCATGGACCAGATGTTACAAAGGTGGACTTTGCTATCACAGATATTGTATAACACTGATGACTATTCACTACCTGATGATACCAAGGATGATATCTTTCTATTATGTCCTCAAATGTTACTACCTAAGAAATATATTAACGATAAGATATTCATGGATTCATGGATGGTTAAACATAATAAACAAATCATTACACTCAACAACGTGGAGAAGTTTGAAGTTACATGTACTGTGACAACCGAAACAGATAATGACTACAGGCTAGATAATGATGATGATTATGATGATGATTATGATAATAATGATGATAATATCATTGTGCATCAAGAAATATATGACAGTATATACACTCAACCAATTGAGATTATTAATCCTACTTCTAGTGATACTGATGACATCTATGATGGGAACGAAAATGTTGTTAACTACATGTCCGTTACCAAGAAGACTTACACATTAGATAACATTTTTATTGAAAGTGCATCAGACCAGAAAAAGACGTATAACCATTTAGTACAGGGGAAGAATTTATACACTTATTGGGTTAGTAAGAAAGACGAAAAACGGACTAGAATGTCTACATATATAAATAACTTATTGTTTGGACCTCAAATACAATATTTAAATGATGAGATATTTGAGGATAAATACGATGAGTACTCACATAGTATTGGTGATATTAAAGTTTATGGAAAAGGTGGACAACTACTTGAATACACACGCATTAGTTTAGATGGAAATAGTCGTACATATGAATACTATTCAGACTCTGGTAACCTTGATTACATTAGACAGTCTAACAAAGATAATGATGATTACTGGCAAATTGTGTATTCCAATAAGTATTTAGAGGATGGTAGTTATGTTGAATCTAACCAACAGGAAGCAAATTACTATGATACTCACCATCAGTTAGTACGTAAAATAACATTACCTTATTCCTCGTCCGGTGACAAGTACGATATTACATATGACGAGTATGGCAACCAGGATATCATTACTAAACTACCTTCCAACATACAAGTGGACTTATCTTCTGGTACATACCCATATACTTTCAAAATAAATAACGCATACAGAATATACAGTTAAATAATAAGATTATCTCATGTGACTCTTATTCATGGTAAATATCAAACACATAACTGTTATGTGTTCACTTATACACACCACACATAAACACTACATATAGAAATTAAAAAATCGGTATATTGTCTTTCTACCAAATATTATGTTGTTTAATTGTAATGAGATATATAATATAATATTTGGTGTTAAATTAATGTAAGTATGTATATTATAATAAATAACTTACGATTATGAGTTGTAAACAATGTAACATGTTTTTATATTTTTAACCCCGTGGCTACAAATGTGAGTTTAGTTAAAAATCGGTCACATATACATTCATGCAAAAATGTTGGAACGAGTATTTATATGTATACTTTTGTAAAGTTTTTGTCTCCACATATATAGATATGTACACAAAGATATGTATGTTTATATTTATACACCTATCCAATTAGATGTAATGTTAATACATATACAATATTGTTGTGCATCGTTAGTTACCAGCAATATAATTAACATGTACTAAACATATACTTCTTGTTTCATATTACAATGACAATTTACTTTTGTTTGTTACTTTAATATACAAAATATATAAATAGTAATATAACCATTGTTTACTGCAACAATAATACATGTTTAACATGTATTTATAAATATTTCTAATCTTGGAAGGATGAGGGATGGGGACATAGAAAAAGATAGAGAGAAAGAGAGAGAGAAGACAGGGAAAGAATAAGACAAATATTAACATGTACTTACGTACTCTTGTTTTTACATTCTGAACAAGATATACCCGATAATACATGTCTATGACAAAGATATTATTACATTTGTAAGTGTATATATATATGATGAAGATTAACATTAATAACACAAAATGTGTTATGTTACTAAATATATGAATATTAAATGGTATTATATAATTATGAGTTAATAATATTTTAATGTATAAAATACATTAAGTATGAGTTTGTCTGATATTGAAACTAAAATATTAGGCACTAATAGTAGTGGTAGTGAATTACAGTCACAATCAAAAGAACAATGGAAACAACAATTAAAGACTATATCCATTAATGTGGGACATGGGGTAATTAAACAAGTACCAATTAATGAGGATTCGGGATTGTTATGGATCCTAAGTCAAGATGTGATTCATGGTGAACCCTATGATTTAACAAAGTACTTGACTACAGGTTCCCGTTGGTCATCATACATAGATGAGACTAGTATTACAATTTACGTTTATTTTCTGCTTGACATTAACACTATTATTATCGATCGAGATGTTATGACATCATGCTTACTTATTTATAGTTTATTGGAAGATGTTAATTTCTTTAAATTTTTAATGAAACAGTTGCTGCAAAGATGGACATTGCTATCACAGATACTGTATAATGAACTGGACTACCCACTACCAGATAATGTTAGAAATGATGTGTTCCTATCATGTCCCCAAATGTTGTTACCAAAAAGGTACATCAATGATAACCTTTTCATGAAGCAATGGATAACAAAGTATAATGAGAAGATCATCACGATCAACAATGTTGAACAATTCAAGACTGTGTGTCAGTCAACAACTAGTTCACATTATGACTACAATTTAGACGATGGTGGTGGTGATAATGATGAAGATCATGATAATATTATTGTGGTACAGGATATATGTGATAATACATACTCTCAGCCAACAAAAATTGTTATCATTAATGTTAACAATGACACTGATAATGATAATGATTATAGTCACCGTGTGGATGAAAATATTATTAGTTATATCACCGATATTAAAAAGATGTATACACTCGAGAATGTACTTATTATAAGTGACTCTGAAAACGAAAAGCTATATAACGATATGAAACAGGGAAAGGGTGTGGTCACTACTTGGAATAGTAGAACAAAACAAGAACAAGTTGATACAACTACATACTTGAATGGCTCCCTGTATGGACCAGAAATACATTACATTGATGGTAACGTTTTCATGGATAAATATAATGAGAAATCAGCTAACATTGGTGATATTAAAGTTTATGATAAAGATGGACAACTATTTGGATACACACATTTTGCACCAGATGGTAACAGTCGCACTTATGAGATCTACTCAAGTACCGGTAAGATTGACTATGTCAAACAAACTAATAAGGATCACAATGGTAATTGGAAAATTACATATGCCAACAAGTATTTTAATGATGGTAATTACATTGAAAGTAACCAACAGGAAGCAAACTTCTATGATAAGGATCATAAATTAGTACGTAGGGTAACTTCACCATACTCTTTGTCATCTGATACCAAGTACGATATTACGTATGATACACAAGGTAACCAAATTACCATTACTAAACTACCTTCCACTACACAAGTAGACTTATCCCTCGATCAGTACCCGTTTATGTTTGACACAAAGAAATTAAATGACTGGGTATGATTGAAAACACAGACACACACACCCATCTTTACATTACCACCACCATTGTCATTACACAATAACAACATTAACCAACACACATAGACACACACATAACAGTTATGTGTTTTTATAAATAATAACATAAACTACAAAATCCAAATTATACCTTTCTCATCAAACATAACACATTATATACTATATTATATATGTATTATCACACTAATTTATTACAACAACAAAGACATTAAAACAACAAAGACATTAAAACACCAAAGACATTAAAACAACAAAGACACACAAGGAGGGTTATGTATTAGTGAACATAAACGGTAATCTGGGTACTATTACATGGCAATACGTGTAGGCAAGGATCCACAATATCCATGTAAATACATTGTTACAAGCAGGTAATTATGCATGTGAACATCATGGATATTGTGGATGGTTACCTACACGTATGGCCATGTAATATTATTAATATAACAGGTAACCAACCTTTAATATATTAAAGTGGTTTATATCAAATGATAACTACATTCAAAACAACAAATAATCATAACAACTTATTATAACGATTATACATCAAAACAATTAAAAATTACATATAAATAACATTGTAACTTTGTAACATTATAATAGTGTTATTTATATGTATATCTGTATACATTATTCTACTTAAAGTAGAATATTCATATGTCTGGATGTAGTAACGTTGTACAATACAAACAGATAAATAGATACTATGACTCATTATTTCCTTTAATATATATATATATATGTATGTAACTAAAGATGGAATAACACTTTAAATAGTTTAAATAGTTTAAATAGTTTTAAATTATTAGATGATATAGTTACATGTTAATTATAGTAACACATATGTAGTTATATTATTTGAATTATATACGTTACAATAATATTGGATGTATCTCACACTATACAAAATACATATGGTAAGTAAGATTTAAAAGCATAAACAATAGATTTATAGTTAATATTTATTATAAACATGTAATGGTAATAACAAGTAATACTTAAATGTCTCAAAGACATTTAACAATAGTAAAATGATGGGTAATAATTAAATAGCTTTGAGATAGTTAACAATAATAATAATATTATTTGTAATAGTAGTAAGTAAATGTATACACTTAAATATAATATACTATTAGTTATATTATTTATCTTAACATTTACTTTACATATATGAATTAACATTTACTTTACATATATGAATTAACATTTACTTTACATATATAAATTAATACAACTTACAGTTGTATAGTATATTAATTATTATTCTTATAATGTTACTTGGTATGTGTATATGTATGTACTTAAGAATGAAAGAAGAAGAATTATATTAAAGTTATCGTCAATTACATAAAATTTGTGTAAATAGTACGATCCACAATATTCATGTGTTTATACATGTAAATATTCTATTAACGGTAACTTGTTTATTAATAGAATATTTACATAAACTTCGTAGATTGCTATTTAGTACAGATATTATGTAATTATACTAATATATAAAAGAGATGGAGAAAGAGAGAAAGGGAGGAGAAGAAGAAAGATATATACGCACAATATTAAATCAAGCAATAATAAAATAAAAAGTTAACGAAATATATATTGTGTTGTGTAACATTTGTTTATACCGAATAAATGTATATACATATATGTTAGTTGTAGATTACAAATTTAACATGTGGACACCACAATAATTTACTGTAATAAATCTTTTTAGTTTAGTTGGATTGTATTTAAACAAGTTTTGGATTTTATTATAGAGGGGAGGGGTGTGGGGATGAGGGGATAATGTAGTATATAATAATGAATATAATATGGAAGAAAGAGAATAACCATGAAAAAAAGAGACAAGGATGAAAAAATTTTTTAACAAGATAGTTAGGAGTAATAGTTCACCATTAATTGCTGCTATTGAACAAAGAAACTTGGATAAAGTTAAACGGTTATTACACGACTATAATTCACATGTTGATGTTAACTGGTGTACAAGTGATGGAAGAACAGCATTATCGGTGGCTTGCAACCAAGTAGATAGATTAATAGTAACTCTACTATTTCGTCACCCATTGATAGATATAAACTTCAGAAAACCAGATTATGAAACTGCATTCCAAATAGCTGTAGATTCTAATGATAGTTATATCATTCAAATGTTTCTCAAAGATCCTCGTCTTTCATCTCAAGGATATATTAAATATTTAGCTCTCAAAGAATACGAATTTGATCCTATAGTATTTGAATTAATACTGTGTTACAATCTGTATAAACACGTCATTATCCCTAACTATTTTCATATAGTTCCTCACCATGCTATAATTACATTTTGTCAACAAGTCAAAAACAACCTGCAATCGGCTGTTATACACAATCAGAAAAAATATAGAATTAACGAACTCATTGCTGCCGAAATTTACATATTAACAGTATGTACGACAGATAAATATTTCGTTGTAAAAACCAATAATAAAAATAATTATGGGATGATCAATATCAATGATAACGATGTTAAACATAAACACGATAACATAACAAGATTTTTTAACATCTTGGATTGTCTATGTTTGGACTTAAGAATGTTAATTTGCAACAGGGTCGTTGGACTTACAAAAAATAGTATCTTATCCCGTGATATTGAACCTGCTTCGAAATATATGCTATTATAGTGTAATAAGATATACATACACACATACACACATACACACATACACATATACACATAAAAATTTATGTTTGTTATTAATAATAAATAGTTACATATATGTGTATATTAATGTACATCAGATAAACAAATTCTATTTTAAAAAGAAAAAAATACCATGTGATACATGTTTTACATGTATATATGTAATCAGTAATATATGTTAATCGGTAACAAGTAAAAATATAAATAAATATTCTAACTTCATAAATTGGAATGAATAATACAATATCTAGTAGGATTAAAGAATTTATATTTCCACTATATCTCTCTTTCATCCCTTGCCCTCATCTTCTTCTCATCCTTTTTTCTTCTCCCTTCTCCCTTCTCCCTTCTCCCTTCTCCCTATATTATAATATATAATAATTATATATTTCATACTATTAAATAGTGATGGTGTTTATAATGATGAGGAAAAAATCTATGTAAAAATGTAACATACACAACTTCTCATAATCAAATAGTCATTAAGATAATATACACTACACATATTATCTTAATATAATGTAAAATGTGTTACAGTAATGTTGGAATCATCAAAATGTTGTATAATAATATTTAAATTACATTTGTATTTACATTTGCTTAAATACATAATATTATTGTACTATTATATATGTTTACATTTTGTGTATTTGTTATAAATAATAATAAAATGTTATTGTCATGGTATTAAAGTTAATATATATTGAACAGGTATGAAATATCATGGTGATGTTAATCTGTTCTCAATACAAATAATTGTTATTTGTAATATGTACCTTATTATATTAAGTTGTATAATATTTTATTTTTGATATCTTACTTAATATACAATTATAATTGAATGTACATTAGTAACTTATTATATATGTACATTCAATTATACCTTATTGTATATAATTATTATTAATATTCACATGGTTACTGTAAATTATTGTATAAACAAATATCATGTAATCATAATAATATGTACAAAGAAGAATAGTGAGATGGTAAGATGGTAAGATGATGTGAGGAATAGAATAATAGTGGTGAGGAGAAACCTTATACCAAATATTGTTACTATAATGTATAGTAGAAAAAATGTTAAATGTTAAACGAAATTACACTTTGAATATATATATATATATATATAATTACATATGTGTGTTTTCTCCTTTATGACTTCATCCTCTGTCTCTCATCCTCATCCCTAAACAAAAAATGTGAGTAACACAACCATATGAGTGATGATAATATAATATTTAATTAAGATGTATCACCAATGAAATATTCCAGTATACGATAAGGATTTAAATTTTACTGTTATGATTCTGGATGATCGCTATTTATGTTGTTCACAAGTTCTATGAACTTGTAGCAACGAATAGTAATTATGTGAAAAGTGTACCTACATCACTTATTGGTCATGAGCTTAAAAGTGTACTTGACGAATGTAATATTCAATATACAATTAGTGGACGTCGTTCATATACATACGTAAACTTTTTAATTTACGCTAGTAACACATGATCCAGAACTTAGGACTGTCGATCAACTTGTTAGTATTATTGGTGCCAAAATTAAAGAGAAGTTTTCCTGAAAAGTAAAAATACAACCAAAAAAGAATAGATAAACAAAGATTAATATATTACAACTTAAAGTTGTAAACATTTTGATAGTTATGACAAATCACTAAATTATAAAAACTGTTCAATAACATACATGTATACTTTAACTATAATTTGTTTTTATATTTTATATATGTTTACTAACATTTACGTTTATAAACATATATAAAAAATACAAATAACTAAAATGTCTATTATTATGTAATGGTGATTACTTGTTTCCAGGAAACAAGTTGATAATTCTATTAACAATAATGTATGAGTTAATTTGTATGGTTGTTATGTGTTATAAACAATTATCTGGTAATTGATAATCAATGATGTTACTTTTTGGGATTTGTAATTTGTGTATTATTATGTTTCCAATGTAAATCTGGTTTTCCGATAAGTAGTTTAATGGCAACAATGATTTTGATTGTGAATCATGTAAACATGTGTTATAATAACACCTAATTGTTTGATTAGTAATCGTATTCAGTTTATACATAGTCTCATGTGTTATCTCATCAACAGTGGAAACAAATATTCTTTCATTTGTATTGTAACATATAATATGTGTATCATTTAACAATGGTAATGAAGGTGAGGTTGATGATAGTAACAACTTTGATAATAATGTTGATGATGAAGCACATATATATGTGTGGAAAAATAATAACTATTGTTTGTTTGATATTGTAATGTTGTATTACAACTACAAATATTGTTAACACAATCGCATACAATGTTATTTCTGATAATAATATCATGATCATGTCGATAACACGATTTTTTAATTAATATAATATCATCAGCTTACATTAGATTATAAATCTCATACATATCTTGAATAGAAAAACGAGTAAGTATAATTAAGAATCCCAATATCATAATTGATGTACATGGGTAGGTAAAGTTCCATTTTAACATTATTTTATTTGAACATATAGGGTAACCCCCCCCCTGTGTTATTATTATCATTAATGTCAATTTGTAATCCACATATTCAATACATTTTAATTTTAAATTTAAATTTAAACAAAGCGAAATAAATTTGTATATATATATATACAATACATAACACACATACACATTTATAATTGTATTTTACAACTACAAGTTGTAAATAAAGTAAATAAAAATATTGTCTATTAAAAGACAAACATTTTATATCCCAACTATCATCTCCCCTCCCCCCCTACCCACTCCATTAACAATGTGTATCAAACTCGCCTATACTCATTCTTTATATTTATTGTCAAACATAATATATTCATAGTAACATAAATAATGTCTTCATTATTTATATCTTCTTCTCCTTTTATATGTTATTCTATCTCGCATCATATTTTATCTTTGTTATTTCTATCTATGTTTTCCTTCCCCCCCCATTACATAATATTTATATTAAGTATATTTTTGAATGCATATGAGTGATAATGTTATAATTAACACTTATCATATTCATGTAATAACATACAAAGTAGTATTTAAATACCTTTGAGGTATTTAATAATATTGTTTATGGTGATAGTTTGTGTGTGTTAGAACAAATTATACATGTGTATGTGTAAGTATTAATATAACACTACATTATGTTAATAATTAATAGTTTTAAATATTTGATATACGTGTTGTGAGAGAGAAGGTAAAAAAGACAAGATAACAAAATTTGGATAAAGAGAAAAGAAGGGAATAGAGAAAAAAAATAATCAAACAACATCACATAATTTCGGTGAATGGTTGTTTAGCACTTCGTTACACCTATCTCTTGTCGCAGCTCTTCTCTCCTCAGGTATGGAAATAAGAATATTGTAGGAAAAGAAAATAACTGGGTTATATGAGGATGAGGATGAGGATGAGGATGAGGATGAGGATGAGGATGAGGATGAGGATGAGGATGAGGATGAGGATGAGGATGAGGAAGAGGAAGAGGAAGAAAGAGAAAAAGAAGGAGAGTGATAAAGTATATGTAAGGTAATTTGAAATATTGAAGTATTGGAGTGAGAAAAAGTCTCTAATAGAAGGAAAAGAAATACAATGAAAAAATTCTTTAACAGGAAGACTACTAAAAGTAGTGGTTATTCACCATTATGTGATGCAGTGGTAACAGATAATGTGACTGAGGTTAAAAGATTATTGGCTAAACCAGAAACCAATGTTAATTGGTGCACAAAAGATGGTAAGACAGCATTAGCTTTTGCATGTCAAAAGGGTAATACATTTATTGTAACTTTACTATTTCGCCATCCAGGAATACATATTAATTCCATGGATGGTAATAATATGAGTCAGTCAGCATTTTATATGGCACTTGAGTCCAACAATGAATACATCATTCAAATGTTCCTAAAGGATTCTCGGTTCTACAGAGCCAAAAGTCTTGCATTAGTGCATTACCAAAGTCGTGATTGTGGTTCACTGTTATACAATTTATTATTTGCATATAAGTATCATAATGATATCATTGTCAACGATCAACTATATCACGTATATCATCAAACTGCGAAGGATTTTATCCAACGACGAAAAACTGGTTTACAACAAGCCATTTTGGACAATCAGATACGATATAAAGTCAAACAACAACTGGCTGCTGGAATATTTAGTTTAATAGTATGTGTATGTGATGGGTTACTCTACCTGAGAGATGTAGATCCACTTACAAATATGAATATCGATATAAACCTTAATATAAAAACACATAGATTTTTCTATATCACACGTTTACTTCCTATGGAACTACAAATGGCAATTTGCTACCGAACCGTTGGATCCATGTTGAATAACATTTTAAGTGCTGAAATTAATGTTGCTTTGAAACATGCGTTAGTGTAACAATATACACCTACCAAAATATTTGTTACTTTGAGTAACAAACATATATTTATATTATAAGTACATAATCTAGATTCTAATAATTGCAATTTACACTATTATTTACAACTACAACAATATAACAGTACAAAAACAAGGTTAAATAACACAACAATTAAAGTGCAATTACACAACACACGTATAACTAATCAATCACAAACATTATGTTGTATTACCGCTATTATAAATAAATAAATAAATGATTCATCGTATTATTACATAATATTTGTAGTTGATTAATTACACGTATGTTATGTAATTGCACTTGTATTACAAAACAATATTAAAACAATAACAAAAATTAAAGTGCTAATTACACAAAATCTGTGTAGCCCAAACTAACCACTAATATAGTGTGATGATGCAAGTAACTACCATGTAGTAATTATTCAATTATACATGTATTAACACATAATATTCATGGTTGGTTGTTTACATATATTTTATGTAATTGTAATTGTATTAAACAATATTAACAACAATATTAACAACAATATTAACAACAATATTAACAACAATATTAACAACAATATTAACAACAATATTAACAACAATATTAACAACAATATTAACAACAATATTAACAACAATATTAACAACAATA